>Ga0164294_10002603_pt1 | contig 16275 bp, 12 predicted proteins | sample GEODES005metaG_FD_111479 | JGI IMG/M metagenome (GOLD analysis project Ga0164294, IMG submission 111479) | Oligotrophic lake water microbial communities from Sparkling Lake, Wisconsin, USA - GEODES005 metaG | ecosystem: Environmental > Aquatic > Freshwater > Lake | place: USA: Sparkling Lake...
ATAATTTTTGATGCAATCTTAGAGCTGCTGGACAGTCCAGTTCCAATGTGAGGGCACTGGCTCCCAACTGTTTCCAGCCCACAGGCTTGCACTTGATGTTTATTTGCTTTCCATCAAGGGCTTGCAGATGCGGCACTGGCTTCTTGCTGAACAACACAGTCAAGTGAAGCTCGTAAGGGGCCATGCAAGGTACTTGATGATGGTCACACCAATCCACCAACCTTTGCGCACTGGAGTCAGCCATTTTCAACTTTACAATGGTGCCTGCGCTGTGATCTGCAGGAGCGGATTCAGATAATCTATTACCCAACCATTTGTTTGACAGTGATTCCTTCACCTGCTCTGCAGCCTTTTGTAGTTCAGGTGGAGGATTCTTTGTGTAATAATCATACAGTTTTTTGCCGCCCCAAAGCAGAGCCACCACGGCTGCTGCGGGTAGGGCATATTTGACAGCAAATTGAGCAATAGACTGCACTGCTGGTCCACTCAAAACTCCACCAGTTATGGCATTTATACCATCACTGGCTGCTTCCGCAGTTGAGTAAACAGCATTGCTGGCCATTTGGCGCAGGGCTTCACCTGGGTCTCTGATAAAATTGGTTGTTCCTCTCACCACATCAACAGTAGTGCTGGGATTGATGGCTGCTGTGCCGGCTATGGTGGCCTTGACTGGATTTTTAGCCATGACTCCCACAGCTCTACCCAAGTTGGGTAATACTTTGGGAGCTGCTGCCACCAGCGCTCTGCCGGCCAGGCCCAGCAACAGTGGCCAAGCCTCTTCCAGAGTTTGTGCATCCTCTGGTCCCTTGACCTTGGATTTGCCAATCTTCATGCCCTTGCGCACAGCATCATACATGGCAAATGCACTTGCGTCATCCAAGCCCACAGCGTCTTTGAATCCCTCAAAGTCGCTGCGCTGGGCTAGCTCACGCACCATGCTGGCACTTATTCCTGCCACACCTTCAGCATCTGGATCTCTGTGACCTGCGCTCAGCACACGGATGTTCACTGGATCTCTGCCGTATTTGGTGCGGATAGCCTCACTGTTCCAACCGTCCAGGATATCCTGCATGCTGGAGACACGATCACTGCCCACCACCATGGTGAGATCTCTGTATCCTTGATTGTAGAGCCAATCAGCTGCCAACAAGGGGGTTTTGATGTTTGCAAATTCATTACCTGATGCAAAATGAGCTCTGTGACGTGGCATCAGCAACTTGGCAAAATGCATCTTGGTTTGCCAGTCAAGGGGATTCTTCTTGGCATCCTGGCTCTGGCTGAGGAATATGAAATAGTCACTGCCCTTGGCAGCTTGGGCAACTTTGTCCACAACCATGTGATGTCCGCGGGTGGGTGGATTAGCTCTCATAAAGGTAAACACTGCACTGGGAGCATCTTGTTCTTGAAGTGTTTGTTCATCCAGTTTGGTTTTTTTCATAAACTCTGCACGATGCACCAGCTTGATTATGCCATCTGGTGTGACGCTGACAAATCCTTCATGACCAGGCTTGTTGTCCAGCTCTGCATAAACAACATCTCCCACTTGACGATCAATTTGTGCCTTGAGATCCAGTTTGAGGTCCACCAACAACTTTACCACATGCCAAACAGCATTGTAGCCATCCAAGTTGGCTTGAATCCATTCCAACACACCAGCTTGCATTTTGGCGCTGGCCTTGCTGCTGCCGCTTGCCAGCCATGTGAGAAATCCCTCACCCACACGACTAAAATCGTTGCTGCCCTCGCCAGCCTTGTAGGCCAAAAAGCTCTTCATGAGACCAGGAAGAGCTTTGATGTTGCGATCTGTCAAACTGAGGGGATCCATGAAAGTGTTGATGGCCTTGCCCTGGCTGCTGAGAATTTTTTCCGCAGCCTTCTTGGTGGCACTGTCCATCTTGAGTGTTTGTTTTAGTTCAATTTCATGTGGAACAATCACCAGTCCGTGACCTTCACTAAAGCCCAATTGGCTCACATCTCTGAGTGCATCAGGCTCTTCGTCTTGCTGACTGGAGAACACACTGTGAATCACCATGCCCACGCGGCTTCCACCTATGCGACCTCCCAGATCGCTGCCAGCATCAACACGATATAAAACCTTGTTGGGTTTGAATTCGTAAGCACCATCCACAACTTTGGGAGTGCCCACCCACAGCAGATCACCTTGCGCATAGCCCTTGAAGCTTTTGGGTACACTGGCTTTGAGAATGGGATACAAGCTGGCAATGGTTTTGGCATACTTGCTGCGAGCAGCAACAGCCTCTGGGCTTGTGTCTTTCATTTTGCGCCCCATGATCATGTGTTCAATGGCATCACCACTGGTGGTCATGCCATCATAGCCCTTGGCACCAAATCCTGACTTGTCAGTGAGAATAAACTCATCACCTCTCCAGCCAGAGATCAAAGCTGGACTTCCGTCAAACTTTACGCTCACACTCTGCGGACGATCAGCAGTTGCCTGCAAGATGTTGAGTGCTGCACGAGCACCCTGTAAACCACCATCTAAGATCATGTCTTCAGGGTGCTCAATACGAGCTTTGGCTTCCAACAGAGTAAAGTTTAAGCGGGGGAATAATTGATCTAACTTCATGAACACATCCTAGTAGGGTCACCATGTTTACAAAACACCAATTTATTTAAGCTCAAATAAGATCATTTTGACATCAAATTATTTGATGTGCAGACTTGACACAACCACAAATTTGAAAGCGATCATGAGCGTAATAACTCCCAAGATAAAATATCTCACCAACAAAGAGTTTTTGAGTGCTATTCACGAAAGCAAGTGTACTTTTTGTGAATTTGATGATAAAAAATACAGCATGTATGACATTATTGTTCACAACCTGAGCGGTGTCACTGTTGAAACTCTACAAGCTGCTCGCCAAAAGAAACTTGAGGTGTTGAAAATGGAGGAGCGCAAGGCTAACCGCAGCAAGACTTTTGAAAGTCGTCTCAGTTTGGATGATGTGCCCTTGGAACAAATAGTGGTTCGGCTCATGACCTATGAACATATACCTGCCAATGCCAATCTGGTGGAGGGCAAGGCCAAAACTGTGGCCGATCGTCATACAAAGGTAAACTTTCCTCCTTTTCAGCATTTTATTTGGGAGAGCGATGATTGGAGATGTGTGGGCAAGAGCCATTGGCGCAAGGGTGAATTTTCCCTAACACATGGCCGTATGACAAACAGATTGGGTGCCATGTTCATGAAATTGGCAGACAAGTATGGCACTCGTGGCAACTGGAGAGGTTACACATATGTGGATGAAATGAAGGCCCAGGCTGTGGTTCAACTAGCACAGGTGGGCCTACAATTTGATGAGAGCAGAAGCAACAATCCCTTCAGCTGGGCCACTCAGGTGGTTTACACCAGTTTCCTCAAAGTTCTCAACACTGAAAAGAAGAGCCAAAGCATCCGAGACGACCTGTTGATCATGGCTGGCAGCAGTCCCAGTCACACTCGTCAAGTGGAGGATCAGATGGCCCAACAAGCACTTGCTGATCAACCAGCTGTATCAACTGATTCGGCTGAACCACCCACCACGCCTTGATTTAAGCCCTCAAGTACCTCTAGACTTAGTGGAAAGGCTGGAGGTATTTTTGTGACAGACTCACTAAACTTTGACATCAAAAACATTGTTGTCACAACCACTTCCCGAAAATTGAGTCCCCACTGGAGAATGGTTTGGGGTCGCATGGACATGCCCAAGGACGTGAATTGGAAACATTTCCCCTACCATGTGGAACTCAATGCTGCTGTGACTGTGGAGAACAGCCAGAGTTGGTTGGAGGAGAATGTGGGTGCCCTGGACCAAGCCTGGACCTACAGGGACAGTGGTTCAATACTGTTCCGAGAACAATCCGACGCTGTGCAATTTAAATTATCTTTCAGTTGAGTCAAACAATGATCCCCAAAAACATTGACATGAGCCAAGTGGTTCTGTTCACAGATCTACATCTTGGAATGCGTAACAACAGTCGCCAACACAACGAATGGTGTGTTCAATTCGTGGACTGGATGATTGAACAAGCCCAGGCCAAAAATATCCGAACCTGTTTGTTCCTGGGAGATTGGAGTCATCATCGCAGTAGTGTGAACATTGTCACTCTCAACTATAGCCTGGACTGTTTGCGCAAGCTGAGTGCCGCGTTTGATAATGTGGTGATGTTGTTGGGTAATCATGATCTTTACTTCCGTGACAAACTGGACATGCACAGCATTCCCTATGTGAATGAGTTCCCCAACATTCATTTGGTGAGCACAATTGAGCAGTTTGATGATTTTGCATTTGTGCCCTGGCTGGTGGGTGATGAATGGAAGGCTATTCCCAAGATCCAAAAGAAATACTTGTTCTGCCATGCAGAAATCGCTAAATTTCGTATGAATGCTCTGGTTGAAATGCCAGATCATGGAGGTTTGGCTGCTGAGCACTTTGAACATCAGCAGTTGGTGTTCAGTGGCCACTTTCACAAGCGTCAACGCAAGGGCCATATTCTTTACATGGGGAATGCCTTTCCTCACAACTTTGCTGATGCGGGGGACGACGACAGAGGTATAGCCATCTGGCAGCCCGGTCAGGAACCAGTGTTTACTGCATGGCCAGGAGCTCCCCGGTTTAGAGTCTACAACCTGTCTGATGTGCTGAGTAACCCACGCAAATACATTGACAACCAAACATTTGCCAAAATAAATGTGGACGTGGATCTCAATTATGAAGACAGTATGTTTATCAAAGAGTTGCTGGAGGTTGAACTGCAAGCACTGGATGTGACTTTCATCAACAACCGTAATAACATGGATGACATAGAATATAGTGAAGATGAAATAAATTTTGAAAGTGTTGATAGTATTGTGATGAGTCATCTGAAAACCATTGAAAGCACCACCATGAACAATGATGTGCTGATCCAAATCTATCAGAGTATTTGAAGTATGTTGGTTTTAAAAAATGTCACACTAAAAAACTTCATGAGTGTGGGTGCAGTGAGTCAGAGTGTGGACTTTACTCAAAACGGCCTCACTCTGGTGTTGGGCGAAAACCTGGACATGGGTGGCAATGGAAACCGTAATGGTGTGGGCAAAACCTCCATTGTGAACGGGATCAGCTATGCACTTTTTGGTCAGGCCATCACCAACATCAAAAAGGACAACCTGATCAACACTGTGAACAAAAAGAACATGGTTGTCAGCATTGAGTTTTCCAGAGATGGCAAGAACTATCGCATTGAGCGTGGACGCAAGCCCAACTTCTTCAAATACTATGTGGACGACAAGAACGTAACTGACAGCTCTGGTGCAGATGAAGCACAGGGTGAAAACAAGGACACACAAAAGGATATTGATCAGGTGTTGGGTGTTACCTACACCATGTTCAAGCACATTGTGGCGCTAAACACCTACACTGAACCCTTCCTGAGTATGGGCTCGGGCAAGCAGCGTGAGATCATTGAAGAACTGCTGGGTATCACACTGTTGAGTCAGAAGGCTGACAGCCTCAAAGAGCTGATCAAGGTAACAAAAACACAAATTGAGCGTGAAGAGTTCCAAATCAACACCATCAAGAACAGCAACCAGCGCATCCTGAGCACCTTGAGTGACTTGGACACCAAGATCAAATACTGGGACAAAAACAAAAGTCAGGAAATGGATCAGCTGCAAGAGGCTATCCTGGGGTTGAGTCATCTGGATATTGATGGGGAAATTGAAGCACACAAGCAAAATGCCATGCGCAGAGAACTGCTCACTGCCAAAAAGAGCTTGGAGGCACAGCTGAGCAGTGAACGTAGGCATCTACAGCAAGTGGACGGTGAGCAAACAAACCTGTTGGAACAGTATGCCAGCTTGCAAAGTCATAGCTGTCCCATGTGCGGGCAAGATATGCATGATTCTAAGCATGAACAACTGATCACGGATCTGGAAAAAAAGATAGCCAAAAATGATCACAGCAGCGGAGAACTGAGCCTACAGGTGGAAGCACTGGCCTCCCAGATGGGTGAAATTGAAGACGGACTGGGGCTGCTGCCAGCTCTGGAAGTAACCTATGACAGTTTGGAAGCAGCCTTGGACCACAAAAACAGCCTGGCTGGTTTGGAAAAGGAACTGCTGCGTGTAAATGACACTGTGAATCCTTACCTGGATCAAAAGCAGACCTTGAATGACACTCTGCAGGATGTGAGCTATGACAACCTGAATGAACTCACCAATCTCAAAGAGCATCAGGAATTCCTGCTCAAGTTGCTCACCAACAAGGACAGCTTCATACGCAAGAAGATCATTGATCAGAACTTGGCATACCTGAACCATCGCATGAGCGAGTATTTGAACACCTTGGGCATCAGCCACAGCGTCAAGTTCAGCAATGACTTAGGTGTGGAAATCAACTACATGGGGCAGGACATGGACTTTCACAATCTGAGCCGTGGTGAACAGACTCGTGTGATCCTCAGCTTGAGCTGGAGTTTCCGTGACATCTTTGAGAACATGAACACCAGCATCAACTTCATGATGATTGATGAGATCTTGGACCAGGGCACTGATCAGAGCGGTGTGGAAAAGGCCTTGGAGATACTCAAGGGCATGACACGTGACAGGGGCAAGAACATTTTCCTGATCAGTCACAGGGAGGAACTGGTGCCTCGTGTGAGCAATATTCTTACAGTTTTCAAGGAAGATGGGTTCAGCCGCTTTGAGACAGGAACCTATGAATCCTAAATAACTGATCATGGTAGACAAAAGCCAAATAGAACAAACATTCCGCAAGTACTTTTACACAGAATCTTCTGCAGCAGTGGAAGTGGATGATCAGGGTCTGGTCACAGTGATAAATTCCTACAACGTGGATCTTCTCTCAAACTACCATCACACTCATCTGCCTGTCAAGTTCAAGAGTATCTCAGGCAGCCTACGCTTAGACAACAACACACTCACCAGCCTGGAAGGTTGTCCAGAAGTTGTGCCTGGATTTTTTGATTGCTCTGACAATCATCTCACCAGTTTGGTGGGGGGTCCCACTCATGTGGGTGCCCAGTTGGGCAATATGGGATATTACGCAGCCATGTTCACCCAAGCCCATCCACTGCAAAGTCTGGATGGACTGCCCGAAACGGTTGCGGGCACCCTTTATGTGAGTTATACAACTGAACTAGCCTTGTTGGGCTTGTGCCTGGTAAAAAAGCACGAAGTGCATTTTACAGATACAGGCAGTGACAAGATAGACAACAGCCGCGATGTGAGTCAAGACATGATTGATGATCATCTCAAGTATATGCATCCCCATCTGAGTGACTTGCAAGACCTGTTCAACCAACCTGATCATCAAGGACCTGGCGGCGTGCTGAGAATGGCCTCAGCCATGAGTGATTTGGAAGCAGAGTGGGGCGAAGGCAGCCTGGGTCGTAACGCTAGCCTGTAGGAGTGGAGCTCAACTCCAAGATCTTGGCTTTGTTGGCTTCAAAAAATGGCTCAAAGTCTACCCAAGCATAATCATAGTAGATACCATAGTTGTCCACCACAAAGTCTTTGAGGTGGCGACGATCAAAACAGGCAAAGCTGCCCTTGTGATTGATACGCACCACCACAAACCAAACGTCATCCTCATCCACTGTGTCCAGAGTTTGTTTGATCCACTTGTCCAGTTGTGCAATGGGTTCATGAACCACCAGCTTGTGAAATGGAAAATCTTTGTAAAACTTGCTTTCAATAACCAGCCGTCTCATGTTGGTGGGAGGAATAATGTCACTTTTGAAATAGCTGATCTGCACACTGTCCATGAGAGTCTTGCGATCTGTGTTTTTGCCTCCCAGGTAGGCTCCACTGTTGGGCACTCTCATAAACTTGGCCCCAAACAGCTCAGTCAAAAACTTTGCAATCTTGAGCTCTCCGTTGTTGCCCTTGGCTTTGCCACGTGTGGCCATAATAGTCTCCCATAATCTACTCTATTTATAATTGATGTGTTGACAAGCTTGCGATCTACTAGCTAGGCTCAGCTTACACAGGAGAGAAGTTGGATATGAGAAAAGAATCTGGACCATGGCGCAACGGTGGCGGAAGCCACACTGCATTTGTGACCCCCAATGATCAGAAGCGTCTGAACGCTTTATTCTCTCATGAACGAGCACTCTACAACGGTTTGATCGACATCTTTGAAAGCCGGACCCGTGTTTTCCCACAGATGATTTTTGATATCAGTGCCACTGAGCGCAAACTATTTGCCGAAGTGGCTGCACGTGGAATCAAATGGAAAGATGTGGACCCTAATCCACTAAACTGGCCCACCAGCTTGCATAAAGTGCGTCAAGAACTCACGGAAAGCAAGAAGGGTCTAAAAATCAACGGGCAGATGGATCTGATGTTGCAGGAACTGGGCAAGCTCAATTACAGCGTGTTGCCCAACACCAAGAGAGTGATGGTGAACACCGTGATGGAGTTTTATCAGCATCAGGCTGACATCATCAAGGATCCACAACACAGTGAGCTGATTGAAGTGGCCTATCGTGTGCCGCCAGCAAACCTGACTCGCATGGACGAAAAGCTCAAGCGGCATTGTCAGGTGGTGCGTACTGATGTTCAGGTCAAGTATGACAACCAGGAGGACAAAACTCTGATCACCTGTCCACTCACTATCAATCCCATTGTTGTTCCAGGGATCAACCTAAACGAACGCGGCAATTGGAATGTGATGGTGGTGCGTCAGGAAAGTGGCAGGTATGTGGACTACAACACTCCCTGGCTGGTGGAATTCAAACAAACCAACAACCAATATCTTCTCAAATTGATAGACATAGGCAGCGGTAGAGTGCCCAAGTAACTACTAGCACAACCAATCATACACAGCAACCCAGACTCTGAAGTCATTTTTATAGGCACTCTGAAATTCCCACAGGTTTGATGCTACCTGCCAGTGGATCTTCCACTAGCAAACAGCATTGACTATATCGGCTCCAAATGGCAGTTGGTCTGCTAGCGTTCTCTCCGCGCGAAGGCGGGGAACTACGCTCAGGGAACAAATTGAGCGCACCCAGGCCGAGCAAGCTCAAAGAAAGGATGGAGCCTCTCACTGGCAACTGTGATGCTCCAGCTTGATGTGTGGATAGCTTGTGCTGTGCATCAAGTGCGGGGTAAAATCCCTAACCGAGTGGAGGCTGTAGTGGCCTCAAAAGCGAACCCTCATGCTGGAATATAGGCACTCTGCCAGCTGGTTGAACACCTGGGGTGACACAAGTGTGGTATAGGACTCAACGAAAGCCAAAACCAATCTTTCCCCTCCTCGGGGAAAGTGTGGCTGGATCTAACGAAATACCTATTATTGTTTGCTTTTGGGATTTAAAGCAGCATTTTGCTTTTCATAATGTTCAGTAACTGTGCTGATAAGGGATTCAAATTGTTCGGGACTAAGCATATAAGCATCTCTATAGGACAATCCACCTTGCATATAAAACACTAATGTTCCAATGTCCTTTTCAATTTTACGTCTATCTTTTTCCATGCCCCTCAAAGTAGTGGAGATCTCTTCTGGATCTCCTTTGAGGAGCATTAGTCGAAAAAACTTATGGGGTCAAAATCCAATCGTTGTTCATATTCTTGTCCGCAACTTTCACAGATGAATTTACAAGTTGGATCAATTCCTGTATCATTGATCTCTTTTATTTTAAGCATAATAGCATCTGCTTGAGGTTTTGTAATATTTTGAATAAATTGGTTTATATGCTCCTGATCCGTCACTTGAGTGCCCGTTTTGAGTATTGTTACATGAGTCACACTCTTGGCTAGGATATCAAATGTGCGCGCCGCCATTTTTCCAATGTATTTGCCAACTTCAGTCATTTTATCAGTGGCATCCATTTGCTCATTCATTTCAAGAGCTCTAACTGCCTGATTTTGCTGAATTTCATTCAACAAAGTAAGGTTTCTTTGTTCAAAATTATATGGTCGCAAATGGACAACCAAAGAGCCGTCAATGTCTATAAAATTTTCTTGGCTGAGCATTTCTTGAGATTCGAGTATAGGAGTGAGGTCTATCTCATGATGATTTTCATGATCACAATGTGAGCATTTGGTATCCACAGACAATGTGCTGCCTGCTGTGGCTATCCGGATAGCCAGTAAGAGTGTATTGATATCAGGTTCGACCAACTGCCGGGGATCTTTTACCCCTGGCACACAGTTGGCCACAATTTTGACAAGAGCTTCTCCATTTAAAAGTGCGTCAGGAGTTTTCATATTGATTTGATCCAGAGCTGTCATAGGATACACTGCCACTTCGTCATTGGCGGAAGTTTCAATCATGCCCTTGTCATACCACATGCTCTGACTGGGTAGTTTTACATACAGTTTGGCGGTTCGAAAGTATTGCTCTAGAGGATTGGTCATCAGACACCCTTGTAAATAATCTAAGTGTATTTACCTGCTTTAAATACACTGTGTTTAAAAGATGTGATAACAACCTATGAGCGATACTAGAGGATCTGGTAATTGGGCCACTGAGTCCACGCTACTCAAAGTAGCCCATGCAACTGAAAACAGCTATACCGCCTTGGAGAAATTGGTGGGTAAAATGGCCCGTGGCCAGGATCCTGTAAGTCAGGTTACCAGAGGTTTGAAGTCTTTTGATAAAGCACTGGGGGAGCAAGCCCGAAGCGCCAAGGAGCACGTTAAAACTTACAAAGAATCTCAACAAGAGTTGGCTGATACTTTACAAAAACGTAAAAGGGACAATGCCAATCGTGCAGCAGCAGTGAGTGGTTTTGTAAGGTCTCTTAACCAAGCCAACACTGCTGCTGGCTCTATGCTTCCTGGTGCTATTACTGGTATTGCTAGATTGGGTGCAGGCATTCCTGTTGTGGGCGCTGCATTGGCTGGATTGGGGGCCATTATTGGAACAGTAGTGCAACAATTGTTTACTACTAAAGATACTTTTACAACAATGGTGCAAAGCGGGATATTATTCAATGGAAGTTTGGTAGACTTCAACGTTAAGACAGCCAGAGCAGGGCTGTCTGTTGAAGAATTTGCAGCAGTTGCACAGCAAAGCAGCGGAGCAATAAGAGCACTGGGAGAAACACGCTTTTTAAATGCGACTACTCAACTTAGTCGCACGTTTATTGAATTTGGTCTTAGTATCCAGCAAGGAACAGAATACTTTGGTGAATATTTGGAAACTCAAAGGCTAAGTGGACTATATTATGAAGGTGTAAGGGGACGAGAAATCGAAGCCTTTCAGGAAAGTATCAAACAACAACAGATGTTAGCTACACTCACAGGAGCTACTGTTGCAGAGCAAAGACGTGCAGCTAGAGCCAGGGCAGACAGTGCCCGCTATCGCGCTCAAATGGCAGCCATGGATCCTGCAGAAAGAGCACGTATAGACACAGTTAGTAGAGGGTTATCAGCAGCCAATATTCCCCAGGAAATGATTGAGGCTGCCATCAATCATGTTATATTTGGTAGGACTAGCAGAGAATATAGCCGTATGATGGCAGCAATGCCTGAAATGACTGATGCAATGAACCGGATGGTGGCTACTGGAACAAGGGAGAGTGTAATAACTGACGTGCAGGGAGTGGCAAGACAATATGGTGCTACGATGGCAGATCCTGACAAAGCCAGGCAAATATTGAATCTTTTTGATACTTCCATGAACGGCACTGCGGACGCCATTCTTAGAATGCAGCCGGCAATGACAGCTATCAATAACTTAAACGCTGAAACCATTGCACAATTGGAGAGATTACGTAACGGACCTCCTATGGATGAAGCTACACAGGGGGTTGTAACAGCTACAAATGCAATCAACAGTGCTATGCGCTCCTTGAATGGCACACTAGTTGATTTTGTAGCCAGAAATGGATTGGGTTGGTTATTGGAAAGTATTAATAGTTTGGATAGAGCATTTACAGCCTTCTTGGGCACTGAAGGCAATAATGATCCAGCCCAACGTTTTAGAAGGTTAGCTGAATCCTTGGGAGCAGGGGAGCGAGGTACTGCTGTTGCAACAGCTTTTGATACACAAGGCATTTGGGCAGGTATTGGCTCAGCAATCAGTAATGTGCTTGGTGCGGCCTGGGATGCTTTGATAGCCAAGCTTACAGAATGGAGTAATAAACTAGTTCAACAATTTTATAGTATTTTACCGAGTTGGGCCCGGGGGACGGATCCAAATGCAGCCGCCGTTACTCCAACACCTGCCATTCCAATGAGGGAAGTAGACGTTGCCCGCATGGTAACACCAAGTGACCCTACTCAGCAGACTCCTACAGAGATGATAGCCACTGAGCGTGCAATGGAAGAAAGAATTGATTCCATGGCAAGCGAAATTAGACTCCAACAAGCCAGAGTAAGAGCAAGTAGAAGACAAGAGGATAGAGATGTTCTTGCTGCAATGCTGGAGGCACAACGGGCTCAAAACGCATTGTTGGAAGAACAGAATCGTATTCTTAGGGGAGTGCAACGGAATACGGAATAACTAGTCAGGTATAGATTACAAAATGTTGCTCTTTTAGTCCTAAATATAGCACAATTGATAAAATCAAAAGAGAATCCATGGCATCCTGGCGCAAATACTTCACAACAGTTCCCAGTCAAGTTCAGCTAACCAAAAAGCTGGAACAAATCAACCGTGAAAACGGCAAGGCTGGCACAAGTCAAAAATTCAGCAGTTACCTTCCTGAAGTGTATTCAGGAGCACCCAACCGTATTGAACGATATGTGCAATACGATCAGTGTGATCTGGACAGCGAAATCAACCGAGCACTGGACACCATTGCAGAGTTCTGCACACAGAACATGGACGATAATGATATTGTTCCATTCAAGATAATCTACAAAAACGACAAGCTCACAGAAACTGAACTCACTCTGCTCAAGAGCAGCATGGAACAGTGGTGCCGTATCAACAAGTTCAAGCAGCGTATTTTCCGCATGTTCCGCAACTGCATCAAGTATGGGGATCAGTTTTTTGTTCGCGATCCTGAAACCTTTGAACTGTTGTATGTGGAAGCCAGCAAGGTGGAAAAGATCATTGTCAACGAAGCTGAAGGCAAAGCCATTGAACAGTATGTGATCCGAGACATGGATTTCAACATGCAGAGCATGACTGCCACCAATGCTCTTGTGCATGACCAATACAGCTTTCCTGGTGGTTATCCTCGCAGCAGCAATCCTGCTGCAGGTGCAGGCAACATCAACTATGGACAGCCCACCACACCTGGTGGACGCACCAGCCGGTTTTACAATCCAGCCAACAGCACCACAGTGGAAGGTGCGCATGTGGTTCACATCAGCCTGAGTGAAGGCATGGATCAATACTGGCCCTTTGGCATCAGCATTCTGGAAGCCGTCTACAAAACCTACAAGCAAAAGGATTTGTTGGAAGATTGCATTTTGATCTATCGCATTGTGAGAGCACCAGAACGCCGTGTGTTTTACATTGACGTGGGTCAGCTACAGGGCCAGCGAGCCATGGCTTATGTGGAAAGAGTCAAGAACGAAATCTATCAGCGCCGTCTGCCCAACAGAACTGGTGGCGGCAGCAGTATCTTGGATACCAGCTATAACCCAATCAGCATCACTGAAGATTTTTTCCTTGCCACCAACACTGAACAGCGTGGCACACGTATTGAAAGTTTGGCAGCTGGAGAAAACTTGGGCACCATTGACGACCTCAAGTATTTCAACAACAAACTCATGCGCGGCTTGGGTATTCCCAGCAGCTATTTGCCCACTGGGCCAGATGATGGCACAGCAGTCTACAATGACGGCAAAGTGGGCACAGCCTTCATTCAGGAATATCGTTTCAACAAATATTGTCAGCGTTTGCAGAACGTTGTGGTGCCCACACTGGATCGTGAATTCAAGTTGTTCCTCAAGCACAAAGGTATTGAAATTCCTGCCAATCAGTTTGAGCTGGCATTCAATCCGCCACAGAGCTTCAGCGAATACCGCAGCATGGCACTGGATCAGGAGCGCATCAATGTGTTCAGCAGCATCATGAACACTGATGCAGTCAAATACATGAGCAAGCGTTATGCACTAGAGCGTTATCTGGGTTGGACACAGGCAGATATTCTGGACAACGAGCGCATGTGGAAAGAAGAGAATGCCAAGAAGGTCAAGGAAAAGACTGGCACCAGCCCCATCGAATCTGATCAGGTGGGCTTGAGCGGCATTGGGGTCAAACCTGATATGGAGCCTGAAGGCTTGCCTGGCATGGGCGGCTTTGCTCCAGAGGTTGCTCCACCTGAAGCTGCACCTCCTCCGGCCCCACCAGCATAATAAACACACCACATAAAAGCGTTTAAATAGCACATGACCCTCAATATTCGCAAAACTGATACCACTCTCATAGCCACTGTGCCACCTGGCAGCTACAATGCCACTGCCACCAGCTTGATTTTGTTTGGCAAGAACTTTGCAAACTATGGAACTGCATTCAATGAAAACATGGTGCATCTCATGGAGCATTTTGCCAATCAGACTCCGCCTCTCAATCCCATAGTGGGGCAATTGTGGTTTGATACTACTCTCAAAGAGATGAAGGTGTGGCAGGATCAGGGCGGAGTGCTGCAATGGGTTCTGCTGAATGCCACCAGTTTGCAAACTATTGCCGAAGGCGTTGTGCCCAATAGATTTTATGTGAGTAAAAAAGGCGATGACGCCAACAGTGGCCGCAGCTGGTTTACTGCCAAAAGAACCATCAAGAGTGCATGTGCTGCTGCACTCACCTCCATCACACTGGGAGAGTTTGAAGAAAGTCATGTGACCATTCTTGTGGCCAGTGGGGAATATGAAGAGGCTTGCCCAATCACAGTGCCTCCTGGTGTGAGCATCATAGGAGATAACCTGCGCAGTGTCACAGTGCGACCCGCCAACAGCACCAGCAATGTGTTTTTGCTGAGCAGTGGTTGTTATGTGTATGGCTTGACTGTGCGTGGACATCAGTTGTATCCCAGTGCATTGGACATTACCCCCTACAACCAGGGTAATATAAATCAATGGGCCAATGCCAGTGGCCTGGGCCTGCCACGCAATACTACCCAAACAGGATGGGCTTTCAGCTTTACACCTGGCGGCAGAATTTTGGTAAGCCCCTATATCCAAAACTGTTCCAGTATCAGTGGTGATCCAGGCACAGACAGTGGTGTAAATCCAGGCGGTGGAGGTGTGCTGGTGGACCCCAGTGTGCTCACAAACGATCCCCTAGACCCCAACAGAATCAACAGTATTGTTGTGGATGCATTCACTCAAATCAATCTGGGCGGCATTGGTTGTAAGGTGGTGGGCAAAGGCTACATGCAGTTGGTGAGTTTCTTTATCAACTTCTGTCAGTTTGGAATTTTGTGTGTGGATGGAGGTCATGCCACATTGCTCAACAGCAATTGCAGTTTTGGAAACTACAGCCTCTGGGCTGAAGGCTATCGCTGGCTGGATAATCCTCAGGCAGTGAATCAGACCTGGAGCAGTGACGGCACTGTCACACAGTTCCTCACCACCTCCAACACAAAGGTGTATCCAGATCAATACGGTGACCTGGTGTTGGAAGTGAACGATATTCAACAAATCTATGGTGTGGACTTCAACATAAGCGACGGCCCAAACAACAACAGTTTGATAACCCTTACAAATCCTCCCTCTGGCACGTTGACTGTTCAGGCACGCATCAGGTTCAGCAGTTTGATTGAGGCCAGTGGTTACACTCTCAGCTATGCTGGAGCAGGATTGGACTACACCAAGTTGAGCCCCAGTCAGGGCGGAAATGGCAGAGCAGACCCCAACAAATACACAATTGCTTATAGCCAACAGGCCACCAATTTCAACGGCGGCGCGGCAGTGAACACTTTGGGGCAAGAAGTTTATACCAGTGGCCGTATCTACCACACCAGCACAGATGAAAGCGGAGACTTTTATGTGGGCGTGGTAACACCCGGTGCATGGGATCTTGACACAGGCGTCCAAGCGTCCCCCATACCCAGCTTCCGTATTGATCAACAACGTGGAGCAATTGATGGTAGAGCCTTTTACCAAAGCATTTTTGGATTCATGGCTCCCTTCATACTAGCACTTACAAGACGAGGATAAACAATGACAGCCCCAATTTTTAAATTCAGAAACATCAAAGTAAGACTGTCCGGAACAGGACAAACTTTTATCTATGGTGTTAATACTCTTGCTGCGGGACAGGAAAACCAAACCCTGGCCTTGGGCGTGTTACCCAGTGAAGTAAGTTCTGTAATACTCACCGTTCAAGTGAGTAATCTTACTGCCAGTACTGTGCAGGTGAG
>Ga0164294_10002604_pt1 | contig 16272 bp, 18 predicted proteins | sample GEODES005metaG_FD_111479 | JGI IMG/M metagenome (GOLD analysis project Ga0164294, IMG submission 111479) | Oligotrophic lake water microbial communities from Sparkling Lake, Wisconsin, USA - GEODES005 metaG | ecosystem: Environmental > Aquatic > Freshwater > Lake | place: USA: Sparkling Lake...
GTGCCGTCACTTGCTGAGCGTTGCCCGCAAGCCCTCAACAAACGGCACGATCACGCGGTAACCAAGCAGATCGGCAGCGCAGCGGATGTCGGCTTCACTGTCGCGGACATCGCCAGTGCGGCCGGGGCGGAAGTCGGGATCGCTGGGGATGCCGATGATTTCGGACATGGCTGCCAAGAGTTCAAGCAAGCTAAAGCGTGTGCCACAGGCGATGTTCACCATCTCGCCGCGGAGGGCGTGCGGGACCGAGCCAGCGAGGAGGTTGGCGTGGACGGCGTTTGCGACGAACGCAAAGTCGCGCGTTTGCAACCCGTCGCCAAAGATCTGCGGTCGCACGCGTTCGCGAATGCACTTTGCAAAGAGAGGGATGACTGCTGCGTATGGAGAGTCATGGCGCTGGCGAGGGCCGAAGATGTTGAAGTAACGGAGGCTGACGGTTTCGAGTCCGTAGCAGTTGCCCCACGCACGCATCAAGTTCTCGCCAGCGAGTTTGGTGTACGCGTAAGGCGATAGCGGATCGGGGCGCATGGATTCCACCTTGGGGAGTACTGCGGTATTTCCGTATGCGCTGCTCGATGCCGCGTAGACCACACGCCGCACGCCGTGGCGGCGGGCTGCTTCTAAGACGCGCATGGTGCCCGTGACATTCGCCTCGTGATAGATCGCCGGGATTTCGATACTGCGCGGAACGCTACCCATGGCCGCTTGGTGGAAGACGATTTCGGCGCCGGCAATTGCCGCGTCCAGCGCGGCGTCATCGCAGATGCTGCCACGAACTACCTTTGCAGCGGATGCAGCACCTGCCAGGTTTGACTCCCGGCCGTTGGAAAAGTCGTCGAGGATCCGGACGGTGGCGCCGCACTCCACCAGTGTGTCAGCAATATGGCTGCCGATGAAGCCGGCGCCCCCCGTGACGCAGACGGTGCGGCCGGCGTAGGCGGAGCGGTGCGCTTCGAGTGCAGGGTGGAGCATTAGGGGGAGGATAGCCACGGAATCTAATGTGTTCGCGTTAAGGGGAGCGCTCATGTCTAGTAAGTCAATGCGAAATTTCGACAGCACCTTACTTTGAAAATACAGTTCAATGGACAGTGTTTAAAAATAACAGGAACACTTCAACGCGGAGGCTCGCGCGCCGAATGAAGCACGCACCTATAGAGGCATTGGTATGCACGAGAACCACTTCGGAGGCGAGACCAGTATGTCACGCAGGAGCATTATTTCAGAATTCCAATGTCTTCGCGGTGAAGGATATAGGTTCAAGAAATTCTTTAGATCTTGATTGCCGCGAATCGATCACCAAATCTCTGCCTGCATGCGATCCCCCAAAGGCGCTGCGGCAATCCACGCATTGCCGATGACTCTGGTATGTCACAGTAGTGACTCAATGAACGCCGTGAATTCTTCTCTATAGGTCCCACAACCGGACCATGTGGTCGCGGAGTTACCCACCAACCTGTCAAAGCATGACTGGCTGCCAAGAACCGCCATCACCTTATCAATCGATTTATCTAAATCGCCCACGTCCGTAACTACAATCGCATTCTCATTATCTATGCAATAGTTACCTATCTCCCCAACAGGTGTTACAACGGGCAGTAGGCCAAATTGCATAGCCTCCGCCGTCGACATAGAAAAGCCTTCATACTGACTTAGCTGCAGGTAAAAGGAGTAATCCGCTGCTGCATCCATTAGAAACGTATGAGGAACAACTCCGTGGAAAGAAATTTTATCCTCGAGGCCAATGCGGGCGACCTGATCTTTTAAATTCTGAAGTTCGCCACCATCCGAGCCGTATACCTTCAATGTCGCGCCTACGCCCCGCATATTTAACTTATGTATAAAGTCGATAGCCCTATCGACTCGCTTTTGTCTCTTTGCGCATCCCCAAAATATAAAGGACGCATCAACAGGCTTTGGCCTGCTAGGCGCCACATGATACCGATTCAATAGAAATGAAATAACCAATGTATACTTTTTAGTATTAAGAGACTTGGCTGAAGTAAGCGAGTCGGCAAGAACGCACCAGCATGCCCAAAGAGAGAGCCGCTGCGTAATTGACTCAACAAAATGCTGACACCGCTCATTGTGTCTAAAGAAAACTAACCTTACTTTCGGATTAAATACTTTGTATAACAACCCGACTAAACAACTTCGCCACAGGGAGCAAACCAGGTAATCAGGCTTCGCTTTGAGCAGAATGCCAAGTATCATTAGATAACCGAGTGGATTATTGACACCGTCATAACCAGACACAATAGATCGAGAGTGCTTACCAACAAGGGGAAGTCGTCCAGATATCGCCATGAGCGAAAACCGGCCTGACAGACCGGGCTCGTCAAGCATTGACGCCGCCGCGAGTTCAGCGCCACCAGACTGGTGGCGAGGTATCAAGTGAAAGACTTTCATAAATTTGGCTCGAAGTCCTTTGTGACCACTGTAACCATAAGCCGGAATGGCCTCGCCATTGCGATGCCGCGCGTTATAAAGTCTACTAACAGCCGTTAACAAGGAATAGTGCTAAGTATGGGAAATCGATGTACGATCAGACCGATTGAATCGAGATACAACGGATACGATCGCCTCGTCGCAGCTTACTACAGATATGGAATATCGTCCGGCAAATCAACACTTTGGCGGAACGGCAGCGGCTGGGGGACTGCGGACGGGTGGTCACGTAGCGCAAAACAAACCAGGCTACCCGCTGATAACGGTTGTCACCGTAGTCTTGAACAACAGGTTACACATAGAGCAGGCCATTTTAAGTGTTCTTGCGCAAACCTACACCAACATTGAGTTTATTATTGTTGATGGTGGTTCAACCGACGGAACATTAGACATCATTCGCAAATTCGAAGACCGGATTGATTTGTGGGTTAGCGAACGGGATGGCGGGATTTACGAAGGAATGAATAAGGGGCTAAAGCTGGCGAGCGGAGATTACGTAGGAATGTTGAATTCCGATGACTGGCTAGAACCTCACGCACTCAAATTGATTATTGCAAATTTTACGCCAAGAATCGACTATGTCTACGGAGACGTATATGTTACTGACAAGCAAGGTAAGACCATTGGGATTAAGTCAGCAGAGAGGGCCATCGAGACGTCTTTGCCATATCGAATGCCTTTCGCACATCAAGGTTTCTATGCAAGACGCGCAGTACTTGAGCAGGCGGGGGGATACAAATCGGAATACCGCCTTTCGGCGGATCTAGAGTTGATTTGCCGACTAGTGCGCTTGGGATTTAAGGGCGAATATATTCCAGCTGTGTTAGCGAACTTTAGACAAGGCGGGGCCAGCGGAGGCGTTCGAACTTTTTTGGAAACACGAAAAATTGCAACTGAATACGGCATGGGATTGCTTGAGTCTTGGGTTCGCTTTACAGTCTCCATGATTAAAACCGAGCTTGTAATGCGCCTGCCCTCATCACTAACTCGCACTATCCGCCGTATGACTAAATCCACGTTCATTTACTCGGTGCCGCCCAAAAACACATGTCTATAATTTCGTTTCTTTATGGATTTTCTTTACCAATTGTAAGCGCGTTTGCATTTACTGCGTGGGTAAATTGGCCAGTAGCAATTGGGGGCAGTGCATTTATACTTATGTTGACATTCGGGAAACTTAGCAGGTTCAAAAACTTTGACTACCTATTGATGTTGACGTTTGTATTTCCAATTATTATCTCGTCATTTGTAAACATTAGCAGCGCGACCGAACCCAAATTTGCGAGTCACTTGGCGTCATACAGTCTGGTTTTTTGTATGTTCTATCTTGTGCCTAAGGAGTTCCTCAAGAAAAACGCGACTCATTTATTTGTTGGAATTGCTGGTGGCCTCATAGTTTCGCTTTTGTACGAATACTTTGAGTTTGTGGTTGCTAATGCGCTAGACAGACAACTGCTAGAGATAATTCCGCGCGCTTCGGTCCAAGAATATGACGCAACCTTTGCCGTAAAAATAACCCGTGCGAGATCCTTTGCCGAGGAGTCTGGCCATTATGCTCTGTATTTAGGAGTTGTATGTCCGATTGCCATACACCTTGCTCCTCCTGGCTTCAGCGCAACATACAAGTGGCTATTGGTATTAATGGCATGCGTTGGCCTAGTCCTCACTTTCAGCACCGCCGGCATTGTATTTAGTTTGGCCTCTATGGCGCTTCTAATCGCAGCGAGCAAAACGCTGCGCGTTAAACATACTTGGAAGTTTTTGATTTTTGGGCTTCTATCCGCCGCCACATACGCGTATTTCAATCTGGCGCTTGGGATTTACTTGGAAGACTTGGTCCTAAATAAAGTGGCTGACTATAACGGCAGACTCCCCCGATTCGACGAAAGTGCGTCGTACTTTGTACAGGCTAGAGCTGAGCAGATTTTCTTCGGACTTGGTCCGGGATACTACGATCGCCTGGCGCTTCCTTCGGTCGTGTCGCTTTGTGCGTTAACGCTATTCCAAACTGGTGTGTTTGGTCTAATTTGCTACCTCGCCATGTTCATTGCTGCGTTCCAACGAATCAATCTGTTTGGCGAACTCGATCGAATGTTATTGCGGTTCTCCATTTTGTTTGCATTCTTGATGTATCTCGGAAGTTCGAACTATTGGTTTCCATGGATATGGCTCCTGTTTGCCGCAATTGCTGTCGGACCCGCGCGCCAATATGCAAGGCAGTCCCATTTGCCTCAGGCCGGGCTCGTTTAGTAAGCGCGTTGGTTCCAGTGAAATTCGACATCGTGTCCTTATCGAGGCGCCCTCACCGCGCTAACTTATACGCGAGTTCGTGGATGAAATTCGCCTATCGTTACCATGTTGATTTTAACGATAGTAATGACGGCGATGAATCTGCACGCCGAAGTCGTCGCTCTGAAGCAACTCGTCAGGGAAATGGACATTCTTAAGTTCTTTCAGATCCGGTTCAACCTCGGCGGGCTTGAGTAACCAGTCGGCTCGGCGGGAAATCCGCGAGAGCCTCGCCGGTCCGGCTGCGACGCCCCTGAGCGAGCGGGATTTGCTGCTGGTCGACCAACTAGGATGCAAATCCTGTGGTCCCGTAGGTCGAGGGGCGCTTAAAGGCCACACTTGGAGGCGCGAAGAGTAGCCATTTTAGAAGTACCCGAATAATACGATCCAGTTTTTAAATGAACGACCAAAGCACACTCGCGACTTGTCGCAAATCGGCAAGCAGCCGATGGGAAAGGCCACGAATGAGGGACCCGATCAAATCAATACTCACAGCCCTCTTGCACCTCATCGACTTAGCTGCTTCGATACTTGTCGTACCCGCTGCCCATTTACTTCTTATCTATCGAAAGGCTGGGTCGGGGCGCCTTCCGAGAACAACCTCTCGCCTAAAATCTATCGGCGTGTTTCCTGTTCGCAACCATTACTACGAGCCGTTATTTGTCGACAAACTTCTCTCTCGGCCGCTCGACAGTGTCAGACCCTTGCCCGGCATTGACTTCAATGTTGATGGGCAACTCAAGTTGTTAAAATCTTTAACATTTGAAAGCGAACTAGTGGCGTTGGACCTGGAGCGCAATAGTGGCCCTGCGGACTATTTTAATATTAATAACAAATCATTTGCGTCAGGGGATGCTGAATTTTTGTACCAACTATTACGCTTTATCAAACCTCGTAAACTCGTTGAAATTGGTAGTGGCAACTCCACAAAAATCGCGCGGATCGCGTTAATCAAAAACAAAGTTGAATCTAACAGTCCTTGCGAGCACATCTGCGTCGAACCCTACGAAGTGCCCGGGCTTGAACGTCTTAAGGGCCTCACAGTGATTCGATCTCGATTGGAGGATTGTGATTTCGACTGGGCAAATATTCTCGATTCGGGTGACTTGTTGTTTATCGACTCTTCACACGTGATTCGACCTCAAGGCGACGTACTGAAGGAGTACTTGGAGATCCTTCCGTTACTTAAGCCTGGCGTATACGTGCATATCCACGACATATTTTCACCAAGAGACTATTTGACATCCTGGGTGGTTGATGATGTGAGATTTTGGAATGAACAGTATTTACTAGAAGCACTTCTAACTAATACTAATCGTTACGAAGTTGTGGCTGCCTTGAATTCTTTAAAACATACCCATTATGACTTACTTTCTAGGGTGTGTCCCTACATTACGAAGGAGCGCGAGCCTGGCTCGTTTTATCTTCGGATAAGGTCTTAGTTAGCGAAAACTTTGCCTCTCGTCGCGCACCGAGGTCAATTCCACTCACTTTATACGCGTATACAGCACGGTCAAAGATCAACCGCTCGTGGTGTGTGTACTCGCCGAGCAAGCTCCATGAGGACGATCGTTGATTGGCCGACTTTGATGGAATCGCCGCGCCCCATCCGCCGCTTACCAGGCGTCCTCTTGTCTTCATGGCTATGAGGCAATGTCCCGGGTTGCCATCCACGATCGCATACTGGACCCCTAGAGGTGATCGGCGTACCCATACTCCGTGTCTCGTACCCCGCTCAAACTGAAAATGCTCTCCTCTAGCGGTGTCATTTCCTGTTCGAGCCGTTAATCAAAGACTCCTCTCGGCCTCATGGGCCGCTAATGTCTCCAATTGGGGGTGGATATGTTCAGTGCACCCATGTCAGTGCCGCAAGTATTGAAACACGGACGCCTCAACTAAGACCGTCACCTGGGTCGACGATAAGTTAACTACACAGTGCACGCTTTGAACTCACACCCGAGAAGCGGGACGGGTCTGGATCACTGTCATTGTGTCCTGTTTCCACACACGGCTTCATTTGCGAAAGAAGAGTCCGTCAAGTTGTAGCATTCTTCCGCTACGAGGATCTGTAAATCCTTGTTGTAAACACCATAACTCAAATCCCTCAGATTCCATCCGAGTAACAATGTCTCGCCAAAGCCGCTGGCCTTTGTAGAGCGGAACTAGTGATAACTCAATCAACACACCATTTGCGCGCTTAAGTGTTTCTGACGCGCCGTCCAGAACCTGCCATTCAAATCCCTGAGTGTCAATTTTGACCAAAGTTGACTTACATGGATACAAATACTGAGGTGCAACTGAGTCAAGTGTATAGATGGGCGTTTCTTGTGTGCTAATAATTGTGGATTCAGGAGCAGCCTCCACGTGCAGTGGAAGCATCTCCAGAATGGAAGAAGACGCTGAGTTTCCCGCAACATTGATTAGAGTTGTCCCTTTGCTGTCTCCAAGAGCGCAGCGGCCGTGCACTACCCAGTTCACATCGCGCCGAGCAATATTGGATAATGACTTGTGGGCATTCGGCAGAGGCTCGAAGCTGACGATTTTACCTTGGTAACCAATTTCTCTAAGGCTCATAGCGAATTGACCAGTATTCGCTCCAATATCAAACACCAAATCTATATTGTGGTATTTAATGATATGAGCAAGTCGACAAGCCTGGCTTGAAGATATGACATGCCGGTGCACATCAAATCCCATAGAGCGTATAAATTTTTTAATGTACACTTTCATAAATCTCTCTCCTATCGTTAGTTACGATGCTCCAAACGCAGTGTTGTTGTTATGAACATCATGATTTAGCGACTATTGCTCGGTGCGTTGTCCCGATGGAATGCAACGACATCATTACTATACGAGACAGGTCACGCTCTACGCCAATCTTCGCGCGGGATGATGTAGAAGGTCGAGGTGTTCACTTGCCTCAGTTCCAACGTGGATTTAGCACCGATAGCGGAGAGGGCCCCGCATCGCCTCGCTTAAAACTGCTTGTGCTATGAATTACGTTTCAAGTCCCTTGATATACAGCGCCCAAAGCCTGATGATATACCCACGGGGGCAGCGTTAGCGCCAAGCCAATTACTCTGCGTTCAGGCATGGGCTTATATACATTGCTAATCCGATATTTGACGAGAAACTTCCGCTGCTATTGTGAGACTTTGATTTTTGAACTGATACTGGATGCGCCTGCCATCCATAAAAAGTAAATCAATGAAAACAACACAACGGCAAATACAACCCCTTGTATTCCCATATAGGCGGCACCGAGTAAATTAAACAGTACACCCATTAAGGCGGTCGTGATTTTAATCAGTGTAAGTTTCGATGATTTCATTTCACCCATGAGCTTTGTTGCGAGTATTTGACCTGCCGCAAAGAGGCCAGCTGCTAGCGCCAGCCACGGCATTAGGTAAGAAACATGACTGTATGCAGGTCCGGCTAACAAACTGCACACTGCTTCATGAAGCCCGAACGCAAGCAAAACGCAAATGCATGTCATTGTTAAAGACAGCACGGTCGCACGCAACGCTAGGCGGTGAGCACTGGCGTTTCGGGAATCACTTGTCGCATCGCCAGAGCGTTGATAGATAACGGGGGCAATCAAATTTATTAAAATTGTAATACAAAGCGCGATTGGCAGGTAGCCTAATTGATACAGGACCGCATATTGACCAACTTCTTCTTTGGTTGCGAATAGTTGTAATGCCCATCGATCGGATGCGAGCTGCATCCAAGTGAATGCCCCGAAGGTGCAAAATGGTAAGGAAAACTTCCACATCTTCTCCTTCCAGCCATAAATATCCCCCGCGACCGTCGAATTTGCCTGAATGGTTTTGCGCAGATGTAGCAATTGCGAGATGGTTATCAGGAAAGCAGCGCAAGCAAACCCGACTACTACTGCCGTGCTTGAGTTGCCTAGGCAAACTGTCGCGGTAATGACGAGACCGACTTTCAACCACGAGCCTAGCCCGGTATGGCACGCAACTACTGCGCGTTGGCGGGCAGCACTCTGTATGTTGTTGAGCGCTGCGTTGTATCCACTAAACACAGATAGGACTAGTGCCGCTGTTGCTAGACCTATCCATTGACCATAGCCAAGCGAAAGGAGACCCAAGACTAGAAACACGCCAACTAAACCGACAACCATGGACGCATTTAACAAGAGGATTCGACTGGCGCTTAAGTAGTTTCCTAACTCACCCCGATCGTAAGCCACTGAATAAAACCTGCCAATGCCAACCGCCAACCCACCACTAACTGTCTGATAGATAAATTCAGAAACTGTCAGTCCTAGAGCTAACTGACCGTACTGCTCCGTATTGAGGTGCGCCGTAAGTACTCTAATCAGCGCTAAAGAGCCCAACATAGCCAGGACCTGACCGAACACAATCCAACTGCCTTCAAGGGCAAGCCGGTGTAGTCGCGTTCGTGGCAGCGAGGCGTTTGAAGACTTACCCATTCGAATATAAGCCCGAACCTAAATCATTGACGCCGACAGACCTGGGCAATACTTCTGCATTGTGTTCAATCGGCAGTGCTTGCTCAGGCAATGTAAATCTCAACTTCCATTGTAACGGTAACACGTGCGATGAATGATGGGGGCGTTTGCGAAAGACCTTACGGGGTCTCATTGTCGTTCGGCGTCTCTGACGAACCGTTCGTCAACCGGAAATCGCTAGTGTCCAGAGGGTTGGTCACTTGAAAAAGTGCGCCCGTATGGATTAGTTCCAATAGTTTGGCTGGCCAGTCGCTCAATTCTTGAACAGCGCCAGTTAGGTAAGCGAGCGCCGGCATTGAGTAAAATCAAATTCCGTAATACCCCCTAAACCACTGCACGAAGCGCGCCACGCCCTCCTCCACAGTGATCTCTGGTCGCACACCAATGTCGCGCACTAGCCCGTCGATTTCTGCAAAGGTATCCGCCACGTCACCTGGTTGTGCAGGAAGCATCTCCATCACCGCTTTCCGCCCAACATTCTGCTCGATCAACTCAAGGTAGCGCAGGAGCGGCACCGGCTCGCCGCATCCAACGTTGTAGATGCGCCACGGCGCAGAACTGGAATCTTCACTCGGTCGCGCGGGAGTGAAGTCAGGGTCGGGCGCAGCCGTGCGCGCGAGCGCCGCCACCACTGCGCGCACAACATCATCGATGTACGTGAAATCTCTCGAATGTTGGCCCTGGTTGTAGACCTGGATTGGCGTTCCTTCAATGATTGCTCGCGTGAACTTGAATAGCGCCATATCTGGCCTACCCCAAGGTCCGTAGACGGTGAAGAAGCGAAGGCCGGTCGTTGGCAGTCGAAACAAGTGGCTGTACGAATGAGCCATCAATTCAGTCGAGCGCTTCGTTGCCGAATAGAACGACATTGGATGGCTCGCTGATGCGCTTGTGGAATAGGGCAAGTCCGTATGAAGACCGTAAACAGAACTAGTGCTGGCGTAAACCAAGTGTTCCACCCCATGGTGCCGGCATCCTTCCAGTACATGTGCCGTGCCTAGCAAATTACTCTCTACATACGAGAGCGGCTGATCAATGGAGTGGCGAACACCCGCCTGCGCGCCAAGGTGTGCCACGCGCGCGAACGCGCCGTCACGAAAGATCCGCTCCATGGCGGCGCGGTCGGCAAGATTGGCGCGTTCAAAGCGAAATTTTTCCGAACTCCCCAGGTTGGCAATCCGCGCGTCCTTCAGCGAGGTCTCGTAGTAATCGTTCACATCATCAATTCCAACGACATCGTGCCCCTCATCGAGCAACGCCTGAGCCGTGGCCGCTCCGATGAATCCGGCTGCACCCGTGACAAGAATCTTCATCACTGTATTGAAGCACATACAGGGCGGTTGTGCCATCACTTCGATATCCTCTGCCCTCTGAACCCCGCACTCGACGCGCACCGCGCCACTTACGCAGGCCGCACTGTCTGTATCACTGGCGGAGCAGGCTTCATCGGCAGCCATCCTGCCGACGCACTGGTGGAGTGAGGCGCCACGGTGCGCAATCTGGATGACTTTTCCAATGGGCGTGAGGCAAACCTCACAGGATCCGCATCCGCCGCACGGGTTGCGCGGGGCAGCATTAGTGATGACGCCGTGCTCGACGCAGCATTCGCTGACCCCGAAAGGGTCTTTCACTAGGCCGCCATGGCAAACATCCAGGAGAATCGAGGGATTGACTGCTCGAATCCATCTTCGGCGATGCACTCAAGAATGACTTCGGTATCACTGTGACCACGCCATGGGATGTGCGCCCGGGCAGACAACTCTGAGCGAAGGTGCTCAAAGTTGTACACCTCTCCATTGAACACAATCACCCAATTGCCGTACCGACTGACCATCGGCTAGTGCCCAGCCTAAGTGACATCAAGAATAGACAGCCGCCGGTGCGATAGCCCTACTTTCAACGCGGGCGACCACCACTCGCCATGATCGTCCGGCCCCCGATGAGCGATCCGATTTCCCATCTCGCCCAATAACGCCACGGGATCACTCATCGTTACCGTTGGATCAAACACACCTGCAATGCCGCACGTAGGCCGAGTGTACAAAGGGTCAGGCTATCGACCGGATCGCTTTCATCACCGCGACTCGCTTAAGAGAGTGAATGGGGAACTGCAAGCAGAGTATGAGTCGGTCGTTGCATGGATATATCATTATTAGGTCTTGCTACAGTCGCCTACAACACATCTTTTGATTGCGGAGGGTCGGCACACTGGTCACCCCTTGTCTGCACGCCGCGTCATAATCATCGGCGCAACTTCACCCTTAGGCATGAGTATTGCGAACGCTGCACTTCTTGGCGGAGCTGAAGTCCTTGCGGTATCCCGATCAGTTGCTAGTCGTCCGACTGCAATGGGATCCTGGAACGCCTTGCAGATGGATCTTCGATCCCCAAGGGCATGCAACGAATTGAAGTTAACTCCTAGTGACTTACTCATTAGTGCCGCTCCGCTACGGGAATTCGCGCGTGCAATCACTGCGACAGAGTTACCGCGGGACCTCAGCATCACCGCCATCAGCAGCGCCAGCGCCACCACGAAAGCTCATTCGCCGTTTCCGCGCGACGCGCTATGGTCCCAAGAGATGCGCGACGCAGAATTGGCGATTATCGCCGCCGCTTCAGGTAACGCTCGCATCCTTCGGCCAACCATGATTTATGGTTCTGGCCGCGACAAGAACGTGGCACACATTGCACAGCGACTGGCGCGCGTTCACCTCCTTCCGCTCATCGGTGGCGGCGCTGGACTGCGTGCTCCAGTGCATGTGGAAGATCTCGCGCGCGTTGTGCTTGCGGCTGCATGCGCGGCGCCGGTTGCAACGCCGATTCACGTTCCCGGCGGGGAACGCCTGACATTCCGCGAGATGGTTCGCCGAATCGCGGCTGCGGCAAACATCCGGTACACAGAGATCCCCATGCCGTCACTTCCGTTCACCCTTGGTGGTCGATTGTTTGCCAACGTTGGACGTATTGGTTGGTCCTTTGCCGCTTGCGCCCGAATGGCCGAAGACTTGACGGTGCCCGACGACGCCAACATGTTTGGGATCAACCGGAGGGACTTTCATCCCGATGCACGCGCGGTTGGGCAAACGGAGTCGCGCGAATGAAATCGCCCAATGCCGTTCTACTTGCACACTTTGCTGGCTATCTACTGCAGTTTCGAGGCTCGCTCATCTCAGAGCTGGTGGCGCGCGGCTATCAAACGACAGTGATTGTGCCTGGCCTTACACCGAAATTGTCGAGCGCCCTCGCCGATCGTGGCGCCAAGTCACAAGGCATCCGCCTCGACCGTACCGGACTCAACCCCTTTGCCGACGCCGCGTATCGAAAGGCACTGCACACAATCCTGCTGGACATTCGCCCGGATGTCACTATTGCCTACGGCGTTAAGCCCATCGTGCACGGAATTCCAGTTGCAGCGAAAGTCAATTGTCCAATTCGTGCTCCATTGTTTGCAGGGCTCGGTGGATTGGTGCGCCCGACTGGTATTCGCCAGCGCATCATGGGGACGTTGGCGCGGCCCATGTTCGCTCGAAGCCTACGCGCGTCCACGCATGTAGCCACTCAAAATGCTGATGACGCGGACTTCCTCTCCAAGCGATTTGCCCAAGACCTCCCCGGCGCTCCGATCATTACTGAAGGTTCCGGCGTGGATCTGGCACACTTTGAATTGACCCCACCGCCAGTGCGCCCGATGGTATTGATGACGGCTCGGCTAGTGGTTGAAAAGGGGATTTGGGAATTCATTGATGCCGCTCAGTTCGTTCGCTCAAGCAATCCCCAAGTTCGCTTTGTGATCGCTGGTTTCTTTGAGTCCCGCGCTGGCGCCGCTTCAAAGGAAGAATTTCTAGCGCGGTGCGAACAGGCAGGCGTCGAGTACGCCGGACATGTTGATGACATCCGGCCGCTCCTCCGTGAATGCAGCGTCTTTGCCTTGCCGACCTACTACGGCGAGGGGCGTCCGCGATCAATCCAAGAAGCCCTCGCAACCGGACGCCCAATCGTCACCACCAACAATGTTGGCTGCCATGATTCAATCGTTGAGGGTGTGCACGGGCGAATCGTCCCGCCACGGAACGCATCGGCGCTTGCCGCCGCAGTGTTGGATGTACTGGCGTGGCCAAGCCCAGAAAGCACTGCAGTTACATGCCGAAACTACGCCCAACAGCGATACTGTGCAACGCGGATTGCGCGTGAGTTTCTTGACTCAGTTGGCGCCGATGGTACGACTGTGAAAATTGGATAACCTGCCTGTTGCAACATGCACGTTTCACAACACATTCCATGGTGGGCAAAGATCGGCGTGAAGATTGCCTTGGCGAAAGCTCCCGTTTCCTATGATTTATGGAGGCGGATTGGCATATTTCGCCACGGGAAAATGATTGAGGCGAGCTACTCGCAAAGCATCTTTGAGTCCCACATGACATCGTTGTCCGCGCGCCGGCGTCTCTCATTGCGCTAGCAAGGGCGCATTCACTGGTCATTCCAACCACGTGGTGCTGCACTGTTCCCCGCGTGTCCAAGATCAATCGAAGCAATGCCGTTTCCGCGCCAGCCCGAGCCAATCCGACGATCAGGTGCGCCACTCGCAGCGGACGGTCAGTCGGTTGCTCCCCATCGGAGGCCGGTGATTGTTGAAAAGACTCACTTCGCTCCATTACCACGAATGATAGTGCCAATCACAAACTCCCTCAGCCCGAAACTCTAGTACAACACCATCTATGCTCAGTAGTGGTGTGTGGCCAATTCTTGCAGCATCACTTTCAGCCGCCACTTGCGTCTTTGCTACGGGTGTCCTGCGAAAGCGACTTGTTGCCGCCGCTGTTGTTGACCACAGTAACGAGCGAAGTTCACATACGGGGTCGGTCCCACGCGGTGGTGGACTCGCATTTATCGGGGTTTCCATGGCAACAATTGCGGCTTCAACCCTTGTGGTTGGTTACCCCGCGGAACCTGCACTCGCCTTAAGTTTGGCGGCCATCGCTGTTGCGGCCGTCGGGGCAATTGATGACTTGCGAGGACTTTCTGCGGGCGTTCGCATGGTCATTCATTTGCTCGCCGGGGCGGCACTTGCATGGGTATGCATGCAGGGCAACCCCGCCTTTGACGGGGGAGTACTTCAACTAGTCGCCTCCGGAATTGTGATCACGTTCGCTACGGCGTGGATGATCAACCTCACCAATTTTATGGACGGGATTGATGGATTGGCCGCATCATCAGGCGTCCTGATCATGACCGCGGTGGGGGCATTTGCATGGCTCCATGGCGATACCGAACTGTGCATCGCGTGCGCTGCGGTGTCTGGGTCTGTCGCAGGCTTTCTACCGTGGAATCTCTCAAGAACGCGGCGAATTTTCATGGGCGATGCAGGTAGTGGTTTTCTTGGGTTCGCCATGGCCGCCGCACTTGCTGTTGCATGGAAGTCGGGTGCAATTGACGCCGCTGCTGTGTTCATCCTGCCCGCAGTGTTGGTCACCGACGCCACCATGACGCTGTGCGTTCGAGCACTTGGAAGAGAGAGGCTCACTGCGGCGCATCGTTCGCATGCCTATCAGCACCTCGCACAACGATGGGGCGCCCATCGACCAGTCACGGGGATGTACGCAGGCGCAACGCTGTTGTGGTCCATCCCGATTGCCGCTGCCTCAGAGGCATGGCCAGCACTATCACTGTTGATGGTTTGCCTCGCGTATGGGCCCCTGGTGGTGCTAGCGATAGTGCTGCGCGCTGGCAGGCGTTAATCCGGCATCAGGCGTGTCGCGCCATCTCCCCCAACCCCGTCACCATCACCAACTCCCGCACCCTCGCCCGGTCATGCTGACTGACCGCAGCCTCCAATTGCTGCAGGCGGTGTTCAAACACTTCCCACGGGGTGAAGGCCTCTCGCGCGCGGAATATCCCTTCATGCCGGGTGGGCATGAGCTCCGCGCCAATTACCAGTTCTTCGTAAAGCTTCTCACCCGGGCGCATGCCCGTAAACACAATCTCGATCTCGCCGTTTGGGTTCGACGCATCACGCACCGTGCGCCCCGAGAGTCTGATCATGTTGCGTGCCATATCCGAAATACGGACCGGATCGCCCATATCCAGAACAAAGACATCGCCGCCCTCCCCCATGGCGCCGGCCTGCAGGATCAACTGCACCGCCTCCGGAATGGTCATGAAGTAACGAGTGACTTCCGGATGGGTCACCGTGACCGGTCCACCAGCCATGATCTGGTCCTTGAAGATCGGCACCACGCTGCCGCTTGAACCAAGGACGTTTCCGAATCGAACCATGGTGAATCGCGTCTTGCCATTGCCTCCGTAGCGCGCATGGAGGGCCTGCAGCGTCATTTCCGCCACACGTTTGGATGCACCCATGACGCTGGTGGGACGGACCGCCTTGTCAGTACTGACAAAGACCATGTCCTGCACGCCGTGCTTCAGCGCGGCTTCGGCAACACGAAGCGTGCCTAAGACATTGACCTCTGCGCCTTCAGGCTCGTTGTCTTCCACGATCGGCACGTGCTTGTACGCAGCGGCGTGATAGATAGTTTCCGGACGATGCAACTCCATGATGCGGTCGATCCGCACGTGGTCGGTCACGCTTGCGAGGTAGCGGTGAATGACCGCGCGCGCTGAGCCAGGAGCCAGCGAGTGGCGAGAGCGATTGAGTTCGCTATCAATTTGAAACAGGTTGAATTCACCGTTATCCAGCAAGATCAGGGCTTTTGGACCAAGGTCCATGACCTGCCGACAAAGTTCGCTGCCAATAGACCCACCGGCACCCGTCACAAGCACGGTCTTGCCTGTCACGTTGGCGCCCAAGAGTTCTGGATGGGGAGCAACCGGTGCCCGCCCAAGCAAGTCTTCAATAGCAAGCGGACGCAATGCATCAACATTTACACGTCCATCGTTAATCTCAGCGAGGGTTGGAACGGAGAGAACCCGAACCCCCATGGCCGCCGCATGCTCCAACGGTGCACGACAGGAAGCACGGCTCGCCGGCCCGACGGCTACGAGAAGCGCGTTGAATCCTGTGCTCTCGCGCACACTATCGAAGGCAC
>Ga0164294_10002605_pt1 | contig 16261 bp, 11 predicted proteins | sample GEODES005metaG_FD_111479 | JGI IMG/M metagenome (GOLD analysis project Ga0164294, IMG submission 111479) | Oligotrophic lake water microbial communities from Sparkling Lake, Wisconsin, USA - GEODES005 metaG | ecosystem: Environmental > Aquatic > Freshwater > Lake | place: USA: Sparkling Lake...
AGTGCTGGTGATCGACGGTCGCCCACTGACCGAAAACGTGGCCATTCAAATCTGGATCGCTCGCCATTTTCCGCACGCTGGCCTGATGCCCTCGGGTGCGGAGGAGTTTCAGGCCATCGAATGGCTGGCATGGTTCGCGTCAGGCGTGCATCCACACCTGACCCCCCACAACCGCCCACAGCGCTACTGCGACCTGCCGGGGTCTGAGGTAAGTGTCAAGCGATTAGCCAGCGCCCAACTCTTTCAAGATTTTGCGGTGTGTGAGGAGCGGCTTGCCGGGCGCACCTGGTTTTTGAGTGCTTTTTCTACGGTGGACATCTATTTTTACTGGTGCTTTCGCCGTGCCACTTTGTTTGGGCTGGACCTCAGCCGTTTCCAGCACAGCCTGGGTCATTTCGAGCGCATGGCGCAACGCAGTAGCGTGCAGCGCGTGCTGGATTTTGAACGCCGAATACAACAAGAATTTCTCGCCAGAAATTAAGAGGCCGACAGGCTTGACCGCCGCCGTTTCATAACAACTCACTCGCTGCTGCACCCCGCGCCGCTGCTTCACGCCCGCGCCGGCCTGCCCGCATTTCCCGGCATGCCAGTGACCATGGTTGCACCCTTCGCCGCTGGGCAGTTCGGCGACATCCTTGCCGGGCTGATCGGTGAGTTTTTGACGCGGCAGTGAGTCCAGGCACTGTTCGTCGATGACTCAAAATTCTCAAAGTTACGTGTCCCGTCAATGCACTGTGCGATGAACAGTTAGATAGACAACCCAAATCCTGCCGATTGCCGAGTGCCAAGTGCCGAGTGCCGAGTGCGGCTTCTCGAAAAGCCTTGGTTATGCGGACGGTCGTTGTGCCTAAGTTACTCGCAATTGGAGGCCAACACGACCTCAGTTTGACTTGCTAATCAACGCTCACCGGACAATCGGCGCGACGCTGCTGAACTGGTCTGTCCACAATCTCAATCCCGGTTGGTCGTAAGGCTCGTTTCTGAGCAATCGGCCCAGATCTTCCTCGACTTCGCGGTTGACGGAGGGGTTCGCCTTCAGGTAAGCCCTGTCATTCGTCATGATGAAGTGCAAGTTCCTTCTCACGTTGCGCATCTCATCCAAGGCCTGGTATTTATGCCGGTAGGCGATGCCCAAAACCTCGGCTTGGGCTTTCACAATGGGGTACAGGTTCAAATAGGCATTGGTGATGTTGATCGCGATGTGACCATTCGGGGTCAGGTGGTCGCGGTAAATCTGAAAGGCCTCACGTGTCAACAAATGGATGGGCACCGATCCGCCAGTGAAAGCATCCAGCACAATCACGTCGTACAACTTGTCTTTGGGCAGTTGTTCCATGCGCAACCGGGCATCACCCAACACAATAGTCTGCTCAGCCGCTTTACAGGTCGACAAGTTGTCAAACCAAGCCTGCGCAATCCGCACGGCTGCAGGGTTGATTTCATAAAAGTCATAGGCATCGGCTTGGCGAGCATAGTTGGCCAAGGTGCCAGCACCCAAACCAATCAACGCAACCGAAAGCGACGGTTTTTGGTCCATGGCCCACAGCAAAGTCTCTCCAATACCGCTGTCTCGTGCATAGTAAGTGGTCGGCACATGACGAAGAGCGTCAGAAAGAAACTGCTGACCATGGGTCACATTGCCGCTGAAAAACACCCGATCATTGCGCTCGGGCTCCGACACAAAAAGTCGTTCCTTCACGGACACAGTGCCATAAAAATTTCGGACTTGGTCGAGCACAACTTCGGTACGGTCGTCCATGCGGACATCACGCCAAGACCACGGGTTTTGCATGGCATACAACAAAGCCACCATGGCCATGGCCGTCAAAGCACCCACAGCATGACGCACACGACCGCGGGATTGCCCCTCAAAGCGAAACAACACATGGCAAGCCAACAAGGCCACCAGGACCAAGGCCATCAACCACTCGTGGTAATCGTCAAAGAATTGGGTGGCCACCAGGGTCACAAACAAGCCCCCGAATGCCCCCCCAATCGACATGCACAGGTAAAACTCGGTCAACCGACGCGTATCCACCGGCCTGCGGCGGTACAGCTCGCCATGGCACAGCATGCACACCGCAAAAAGCAAAGCGTAGTGCGACCAACGCACTTCATTGACGCCATAGTCCCACTCGATACCGAGCCAACGCGGTATGTCGCTCAAGCCTGAAGTAGCCAGCAACAAAACCAGTGTGAGGAACGCAAACAACTTGGGGCGGTACCACCGGGGGTGGTCAAAAGTCAGGATGAAAGTGACCAAATACAAGCCCAGCGTCGTCACCCAAAGTCTGGGCTCTGGTGCCACATCGTGGCTGATCTGATCGGTGGTCGCAATGAAAACCAATGAGGCCAATGCCGGCAAGGCCACCCAGTACAAGCGCTGGGCCCAGGAAGGTTTGTGCACGCTGGCCGCGTCCCCTTGCATGGGTGGCACACCATCTGCATCATCAGATTGAGCTGTGCCGACGGGTGAATTGTTTTGCCACGCACCCAAAGCCACCGGCAAACACAGCAAGGCAAACACCCAAAATCCAGCGGTCCAAAGCCGCCCCATTTCCTGCTGCTCCAGCCAAGGCTCCAGCACGTACGGAAAAGACAAAAGTGCCAAGAAGGAACCCACATTGGACAAAGCGTACAAACGGAAAACCGATGAAGCGTGTGCCGTGCTGGTGAACCAGTGCTGAACCAAAGGCCCGGTGGTGGCCAAACAAAAATACGGCAAGCCGACACTGGCACCCAAAATCAGCAGTACCTGAAAGACCGGTGAATCAGGTGACTCAGGCCGAAGCTCCGCCTCGGGCAGCACTCTGGCAGCCAACAAGGCCGCCAGCACCAACAAGACCACATGGATTTGTGCCTGGGTTTTCCGGGAGGGCAAGGCGGCCAAAGCATGCGCATACAGATAGCCCAGGCACAACAGGGTTTGGAAAAACAGCATGGCCGTGGTCCAAACTGCGGGACTGCCACCAAACCACGGCAGGATTTGTTTGCTGAGCAGGGGCTGAACCTGAAACAACAAAAAAGCGCTGGTGAATATGGTCAGCGCAAATGGCAAGAAACTCCACGGATTGGGAGTTTGTTCTTTTGGGGAATGGGTCGTGATCACGCTTTGACCGGAGGCTCTCAATTAGTTTGTGTAAGTTGCAGCGGCCCCCTCTCACTTGAAGAACCGTTTGCTGGGCGCTCGGATGGATCGTACCAAACTTCATACTCGTCCGAACTGCCGTTAATTAGGCGCTGCTTAAATTTTGTTTAGTCCTTAAAGGACAGTTGTTCACAAACTTTCTCACAACACGTCACGACGGCCTGTCACCGAATTGAAACTCGCCCCAATTACCATGACTTTAAGATTATTACGAACCGCTGTTGATGTGGTCAGCAGCCTGTGACGTTTCACACATTGGTTAATGAAAGGCGCTTCCCAAATGAACATTCGGCTTATCACCCTGGCAGCATCTGTTGCTGCCCTGTTGAGCGCTTGTGGTGGCGATTCTGCCGTCACTGCACTTACTCCACCCGCCGCCAACACTGTTTGCACAGGCACCGAGGCCACTAGCTCACGTTTGTTCTTGCAGCAACTCTCGGATACCTCCGTCATCGTCAAGTGGCGTGGTGATGCCATGGCGGCTTGTCTGGGTACATCGGCCAGCAACTTGACCACACGTGTGGTGGCCACCGCCACAGCGGGTGATCACAAAGAAGCGAAATTCACTGGTTTGACCCCAGACGCCACTTATTTCTACTCGGTGGGTGGTGCGCCCACTGCGCCGGCGGACCAGACTTTCAGAACCGCCCCCACCACAGGTTACCCCTCCAACGATGGCAACACCCGCATCTGGGTAGTGGGAGATTCTGGAACAGCCGGTTATTTGCATACGGATACGAGCGCTTCGGCACCTGCGACTAACGCCTATACAGGCGTGGCCGAAGCCGTTCGCCAAGGCATGGCTGCTTTCACCAAAGCCAATGGGCAAAACATTGACATGCTCCTCATGTTGGGCGACAACGCCTACAACAACGGTGACGACGCCAATTACCAAGCCGCCGTGTTTGACACTTACAAGGCCGAATTGAAGAACGTGGCACTGTGGCCCACCATCGGCAACCACGAAATGGGTGTTGTTGACGGCAGCGCCCTGTTCGGGCAACCTGCTGGCAGCCTCTTTTTGGGTGGCCTTTCTACTTCTAGCAACCCCAACTCCTACATTTTGGACAAGGCTGCTGCGAACGCGCCAACTTTGATGCCTTACCTGAACATTTTCAGCACCCCCATTGCAGGCGAAGCAGGTGGCATTGCCAGTGGTACCAAGCAGTACTACTCCTTCAATTACGGCAAGGTGCACGTGGTCAGCTTGGATTCTCAGTTGAGCGCTCGGGACACCACGCAACGCGCCACCATGAAAGCTTGGTTGGATCGCGACTTGGCCGACGCCAGCACCAAGGCCGATTGGACGATTGTGATCTTCCACCACCCACCATATTCCAAGGGTGCCAACCATGATTCAGACAGCACCTCAAGCACCCTGTTCATCGACAAACCTCAGATTGACATGCGCAACGAGTTTGTGCCCGTGTTCCAAAAGTACGGCGTGGATGTGGTCTTGAACGGCCACAGCCATTCTTATGAGCGCAGCTATTACATGAAAGACCTGTATGCCGGTACCACGGGCGTTGTAAATGGCGATTCCAAAGAATTCGTCGCCGCGACCCACGCTTATGGCAAAGGTTATTCTGGCCGCTCAGCCGCTGGAGAAGAGTACAAGAAGACGCCTGGCTACGTGGTTTATTCGGTGGCGGGTAACGGGGGGAAAGCCGATCATGACGCTGGCTCTATGCGCGTTGTGACCGAATGGCTGAACCATGCAGCCCATGTGTTGCAGCCATTTTGGGACTGGGTGGGTGCGCAGGTGATGGGCAGCAGCAAATCGGGCGCTGACCACAAGCGTGGTTTGGCCATTCCGGGTTCAGTGCTGATCGACGCCAACAAAGACCGCTTGGAAGTTCAAATGCTGAACCAAACCGGCCAAGTGTTAGACCAATTTTTGATCAGCAAGAAATAATCGAACAGCTCTTTGCAAAGCAGTCAGACAATGTCTGACTGCTTTTTTGTTTGCTGAATCTTGATTTGAATACACATTGAAATCCGTCCTATTTATGTTGAAAAAATACTTATGTGCATTAGGGGTGTCAAGTGCAGTTGGGTTAGCCCTGGCGCACCCAGGCATTCATGAACAAGTTGATGTTTTGAATGAGCAACTCAAGACACAAGCGACCTACCAGCTTTATGCGCAACGGGCGCATTTGTATTTTGAGGGCGGCCACATTGACTTGGCATTGAAAGATCTCAACACGGCCTCCAAAATGGGTCCCAAAGAACCGCTGCTTTTTGAATACGGCAATATTTACTTTGTCAAAGCCGAGTACGCTAAAGCGTTGAAGTACTTTAACCAATTCATAAAATTCAATAACAAGTATCCAGAGGTTTACCAAGCCCGTGCCAAGACACTCCAAAAATTGGGGCGAACTCAAGAGGCCATTCAAGACATCAAGCACTCTTTTAAGTTGCAGCAGACGCCCCACCCCGGCTTGTACATTGAGGCGGCCAAGCTCATTTATGCCAACAGAACCAGCCAATTTCAGCCTGCCGTCGACCTGTTGGACGAGGGCATTGCGCGTTCAGGCGTTCAAGGTCAATTGCAAGAAAAGGTGATTGAATTGCTTTTGGAAAACAACAAGCCCGCCTTGGCTGCTGAGCGCATGCTCCTGCTGGGCGAAGAGCGAAATTACAATGTTTTTTGGCGATCTGACTATGCTTTATTGCTTGTGAAAACCGGGCGATTAAGCGATGCGCAAAATGAGTTCAAAAGGGCATTGCGAGAAACCATGGGCATTGACAGTGCGCCAGTCTTTGAATTGAGGTCGAAAATCAATCAACAACTGGCGCAGTTGAAGTAAGGCGAATCAGGCATGACCAATACACATCCATCCCACCCAGTGGCCTTGATCACCGGCGCCAATGTAGGCATTGGTCGGGTTACAGCCATAGCACTGGCCACATCGGGTTACCAAGTGCTTATTGCGGGCAGATCACTTGAGCGCACCCAAGCCGTGTTGAACGAAATTCAAACGCTACCGAACAGCCCTCCCGCCATTTTTATTCCCTTGAACCTGGCGAGTTTGGCTTCTGTGCGCGAATGTGCGCGTCAATTTTTGGACTTGAATTTACCGCTGCACCTGCTGATTAACAATGCAGGTGTTGCCGGCCTTCGAGGCCTGACTGAAGACGGCTTTGAAATGATGTTTGGCGTCAACCATCTGGGGCATTTTTTACTCACTCAATTGCTTGAGCCACACCTGCATGCGAGCGGGCAGACCAGGGTGATCACTGTCTCAAGCCGGGCGCACAAGCGCACTCCCGGGTGGGATTGGGCGGACTTGCAAAGTCCTACGCGCAGCTTGACGGGGATTCGCGAATACGCCAATTCCAAATTGGCCAATTTACTCTTCAGCGCAGAACTGGCAAGGCGCAATCAAGGCACAGGTTTATCTTGTTATTCACTGCATCCTGGCGTTGTGGACACCGAAATTTGGCGCGCCCTGCCTTCTTGGGCCCGTCCCTTGTTGCGTTTGCGTGGCTTGATCTCAGCGCAAGAAGGCGCTCAAACCACTTTGCATTGCGCGCTGCATGCGCCGCACCATGAATCTGGTTTGTATTATTCGAACAGCACCCCGGCACAACCCGCGTTGCTGGGGCAAAACGCTGAACTGGCCTCACAACTGTGGGCGCGCAGCACCCAATGGGCAGGTCTTTGATTTGACGGACACCTTCTCGACCTTCTTGTGAAGCCAAGCAGGCGTTCAGATGATTCAAAGCCCGTCGGTTCAGGCATCCACCTGAACTTTGGCTTCTTTGACCACCTTGGCCCACTTTTGAGTCTCGCTGCGGATGAACTCTGCAAAGCGTTCGGGGGTTCCGCCGCCGTCTTCTGCGCCGTATTGGTCAAATTTTTCCATCACGTCGGACATGGCCATGACGCGGTTCATGTCTTCGTTGATGCGTTTGACAAAGGATGGATTCAACTTGGCGGGTCCAACAAGACCGTACCAGGTGGTGGCGTCAAAACCCGCAAAGCCTTGTTCGTCCATGGTAGGTACGTTCGGATGCCCTTTGGCCCGTTTGGTGCGGGTTTGCGCCAGCGCCACGGCCTTGCCACTTTTGACATGCGGGGTGGCCGAGGTCATGGTCTCAAAACAATATTGCACCTGGCCACCGATCAAATCGATCAAGGCCGGACCTGAGCCTTTGTAGGGCACATGCAGCGCATCGATGCCGGCACGCAGTTTGAACATTTCCAGTGCCAGGTGTTGGGCAGAGCCACCGCCAGCGGATGCAAAGCTGATTTGGCCCGGACTGCGTTTGCACAAGGCCACCAAATCTTTGACCGTCTTGGCGGCTTGGTTTTCATTGCAAATCAGCAAATTGGGGGTCACGCCCACCAAGCCAATGGGCGTGAAGTCGCGCTCTACGTTGTAGCCCAATTTGGGCTGCAAGCTGGTGGCCAAGGCATGGCTGTTGATGTGGGCCATGAGCAAGGTGTTGCCATCAGCGGGTTGTTTGGCCACGTAGTCGGCCGCAATCACACCCGCTGCGCCGGCTTTGTTGTCGATCACGATGCTGAGGTTCCACATGGCTTGCAGTTTTTGCGCCAATACGCGGGCCAGCGCGTCGGTGCCGCCGCCTGGCGGAAAGCCCACCACGATGCGAATCGGCCCGTTGGGCAAACTCTGCGCTTTGATCATGGGCGCCGCTAAAGACACTGCAGTGGCGGCACTGGCTTGAAGAATCGTTCTGCGTTGCATGGGGGTATTTCCTTTAAGTTGGCGTTGTGGATTTTTCAATCAAGACCGAATCAAAGCGGGTATGGGGTGTCCCGAAAAATAATCCATCGCCGCTTGAACGCCCGAGCCTGCCAGCGAAACGCCGCTGAGCTTGAGGCCCATCTCGCATGCGGCCAAGGCGGCAATCAAGGTCAGGTCATTGCAGTCACCCAAATGCCCGATGCGAAACATTCGGCCTTTGACTTTGCCCAGGCCGGTGCCCAGTGAGCAATCAAAACGTTCGTAAATCAGCTTGCGAACGGCATCCGCATCTACGCCTTCGGGGGTCATCACACCGGTCAAGATGGGCGAATAGAGTGCCGGGTCGGCGCACTGAATCGGCAGACCCCAAGCGTTGACCGCGGCGCAGGCGCCTTGAGACCAACGTTTGTGCCGGGCAAACACCACCTCGAGTCCTTCACCCAGGATCATGTCGCAGGCCTCGCTCAGTCCGTACATCAGGTTGGTGTTGGGCGTGTACGGAAAGTAGCCTGTTTTGTTCATCTCCAGCATTTCGTCCCAGGCCCAGAACGACTTGGGCAAGGTGGCTGATTTGCTGGCCTCAATGGCCTTGGGTGATAAGGCGTTGAAGCTGATGCCGGGGGGCAGCATCAAGCCTTTTTGCGAACCGCTGACCGTCACGTCAACGCCCCATTCATCATGGCGGTAGTCGGCCGAGGCCAGGCCGGAGATGGTGTCGACCAACAACAGGGCGGGATGTTTGGCGTTATCCATGGCGCGGCGCACGGCGGCTATGTCGCTGGTCACGCCGGTGGATGTTTCGTTGTGCACCACGCAGACTGCTTTGATGGTGTGGCCGGAATCGGCTTTGAGGCGGGTTTCAATCATCTCCGCCTGGATGCCGTGGCGCCAGCCTTCGACACCGGGCAAACCCAAAAACTCGCTCTTGAGCCCTAATCGCGTGGCCAGCTTTTGCCAGAGTGCTGCGAAATGCCCGGTTTCAAACATCAGCACAGCGTCGCCCGCACTCAAGGTATTGACCAAGGCGGCTTCCCACGCGCCGGTGCCCGAGGCTGGGTAAATCATGACCGGGTGTTGGGTTTTAAAAATCTTTTGCATGTCGGCCAAGACCTTCCTACCCAAAGCGCCAAACTCAGGCCCCCGATGGTCAATGGTGGGCAGACTCATGGCCCGCAGCACGCGGTCGGGCACGGGGGAGGGCCCGGGGATTTGCAAAAAATGGCGGCCTGTGGGGTGAAAGTCTAGCTTGAGCATGTTTGGAAATCTCCAGAGATACGCTATTTTTTGCATACAAAATAAAAACGTCAACTATCGTTACCCCTAATAAGGGTGAGTTGACCTGCAAATTTTTTGCATACAAAATAGGCCTATGACTGCTGACATCTTGTCCCTGCCCCGTACCGCTTTGCACAGCCATGTGACCCACAGACTGCGCCAAATGCTGGTGGAAAACCAGATTCCGCCCGGCGCCAAGCTCAACGAGCGGGCGCTGTGCGAATCGTTGAATGTCTCGCGCACGCCGCTGCGTGAAGCCATCAAGACCCTGGCCGCAGAAGGTTTGGTGGTCCTGCTGCCCAACCGGGGGGCCGTGGCGGTGTCGCTCAGCCTGGACGATGTTCGGCACACCTTTGAAGTCATGGCTGGCCTGGAAGGCCTGTCAGGCCAGTTGGCGGCCGAGCGCATCACCGAAACCGAGTTGATGGAGATCCAAGCGCTGCATTTTGAAATGATGGCGGCCTTTACCCGGCGCGATCTGTCGAGTTACTACCGGCTCAATGCCCAGATCCACAGCGCCATCAACACGGCGGCCCAAAACCCGGTGCTCAGCAGCACCTATGAACAAGTCAATGCACGCTTGCAAGCGCTGCGTTTCAAATCGAACCAGGACGACGAAAAGTGGCACAGCGCGGTGCAAGAGCATGCACGCATGATAGAAGCCTTGCAGGCACGCCAGCCTCAGGTCTTGCGCGATCTGCTGGTGCGCCACCTGGAACACAAACGCGACGTGGTCCTGGCCCAATTAGAAGCCAGCCCCAGCCACAAGCCCAGCCACAACGCCAGCAACAGCGTCGTCCCCCTCAAAACAACCCGCAAAGCCTGACCATGAACGCCCCCCTGCCCCGCCAAGTCACCGAATCCGCCAGCCAACTCTATGAGCGCGTGGCCAGTGTCAGCAACGAAGTGGCGGGCCGTTTGGCCGCTCGGCTGCGGGCCGAAACCGAGGGCGAGGTGTTGTTCTCTGACGCCGACCGGGGCCGCTATGCCACGGATGCGTCGATCTACCAAGTCACGCCGGTCGGTGTTTTTGTGCCGCGCCATGACCACGAAGTGCCCACCGCCATGGCCATTTGCCGCGACTTGGGCGTGCCCCTCGTGCCTCGTGGCGGCGGCACCAGCCAGTGCGGTCAGACCACGGGCGAGGGCTTGGTGATTGACCACAGCAAACACATCCGCCATATCGTCCAACTTGACGTGGAGCAAGGCACGGTAGAGGTCCAACCCGGCATGGTGTTGGACCACCTGAACGCCCAACTCAAAGCACACGGTTTGTGGTTTCCGGTCGATGTCTCCACCAGCGCCCAGGCCAGTCTAGGTGGCATGGCCGGCAACAACTCGTGTGGCAGTCGCTCTATTGCCTACGGCAACATGGTGCACAACGTCGAAGGCGCCACGGCCTGGTTGAGTGATGGTGATCTGTTGCAATGGGGCCGCTATGACAGTGCAACAGGACGCGCCCGTCAGATTGGCGATTTTGTGAAACAACTGGCGGACGATTTGCGTCCGGAAATTCAAGCCCATTGGCCCAAAGTCTTGCGCCGTGTGGCGGGCTACAACCTGGATATTTTTTGCAACCAGAATGAGCGCCCCTACACCAGCGATGGCGCCGTGAATTTGGCTCACTTGCTGGTGGGCAGCGAGGGCACCTTGGCCATGACGAAGTCCCTCACCCTTCGCTTGAGCGCACTGCCCCGTGCCAAGGTGTTGGGCGTGGTGAACTTCCCCAGCTTTTACAAGGCCATGGATGCTGCGCAGCACATCGTTCAGTTGGGTGATGGCACCCTGACAGCGGTGGAGTTGGTGGACCGCACCATGATCGATTTGTCGCTGCAAAATCCGGCCTTTGCACCCACCATACGCAGTGCGCTGATCGGCCAGCCTGCAGCCGTTTTGCTGGTCGAATTTGCGGGCGCTGACAAAGCAAGCCTCCAACCCAAAATGCGCCAACTGGTGGCGCTGATGGGGGACTTGGGTTTGCCCGGCAGTGTGGTTGAAATGGTCGACGATGCCCCGCAAAAAAATCTGTGGAATGTGCGCAAAGCAGGCTTGAACATCATGATGAGCCTGAAGGGTGACGGCAAACCGGTCAGCTTCATTGAAGACTGCGCCGTGCCCTTGGCCAGTTTGGCCGAGTACACCGAGGCTTTGACGGGGGTCTTCAAAAAACACGGCACCAAAGGCACCTGGTACGCCCATGCGTCGGTGGGAACGCTGCATGTGCGCCCTATTCTCGATATGCGCCGCGATGGTGCGAGCAAGATGCGCGCCATTGCCGAAGAAGCCAGCGCCTTGGTCCGCGAATACAAAGGCGCTTACAGCGGGGAGCACGGGGACGGCTTGTGCCGCGGCGAATGGATAGCGTGGCAGTTTGGCCCCAAGATCACCGAAGCTTTGGGCCAGATCAAACAGGCCATGGACCCCTTGCAACTGTTGTCGCCCCAGCGCATGGTCAATCCGCCCAAGATGGACGACACAGGGCTGATGCGCTATGGCCATCCAGGGGGGCGGGCCTACCAGATCATCCCGATCCAGACGGCGCTCGACTGGAGCGTCTGGAACGTGCACAACGATCCGGCCACCGAACAAACCACAGCCCCGGGTACGGGCGGTGACCCGGCCTTGGGTTTTGCCAAGGCGGTGGAGATGTGCAACAACAATGGCACCTGTCGACAATTTGATGTGGGCACCATGTGCCCGAGTTACCGCGTCACGCGTGATGAAAAGCACCTGACGCGCGGGCGCGCCAACACCTTGCGTTTGGCCCTGAGCGGTCAGCTCGGTGCCGATGCGCTGACCAGTGTCGAGATGCTGGAAACCATGGATTTGTGCGTGGGCTGCAAAGGCTGCAAAAGGGACTGCCCGACCGGTGTGGACATGGCGCGCATGAAAATAGAAACCTTGTACCAATACAAACGCCGCCATGGTCACTCACTGAAAGACCGGCTGATTGGCTACTTGCCCCGCTACGCGCCGCTTGCCGCGCGGTGGGCCGGACTGCTCAACCTGCGCAATCGCGTTCCCTTTTTGGCCAAACTGGCCGAAGCCATGACCGGCTTGTCGGCCCAGCGCAGTTGGCCTGCGTGGCGACGCGAGCACTTTTTCAACACCTCCACGGTAGGTGTTTCGGCACAGGCCGTGCTGACCGCCCTGAAACCGGTGGTGTTGTTTGTGGACACCTTCAACGGCTACTTCGAATCTGACAACGCACACGCCGCCATGCGCGTGCTGCAAGCGGCGGGCTACCAAGTGCATGTGGCGTCTAAAAGCCAGCAAGGGCACGGCAGCGGTCAAGGTCATTTGTGCTGTGGCCGTACGTTTTTGGCCCATGGCATGGTGGACCAGGCCCGGGCGCAAGCGCAAGCGCTGCTTGAGGCGCTGTTGCCGTTTGCCGAACGCGGCATTCCCATTGTGGGCTTGGAGCCCTCGTGCTTGCTGACCCTGCGCGACGAAGCCTTGGTGCTGGGGCTGGGCGACATGGCGCACACGGTGAGCGCGCAGGCGGTCTTGTTTGAAGAGTTTTTAGCCCGCGAGGCGCAAGCCGGACAACTCGAACTTCTCAAGTCCAAACTGCAGGCTTCGCGCCAACCCATCTTGCTGCACGGACATTGCCACCAAAAAGCTTTTGGGCTCATGCCCCCTGTGCTCGATGTGATTCGCTTGATTCCAGGCGCCAAGCCGCGCTTGATTGAAAGCAGTTGCTGCGGCATGGCAGGCAGCTTTGGCTACGAAGCCGCGCACCTGGACGTGTCCCAGCAAATGGCCGAGCTGAGTTTGTTGCCGGCCGTGCGGGCTGAACCCGACGCCCTGGTGGTGGCCGACGGCACCAGCTGCCGCCATCAAATTGCCGATGGTGCGCAGCGCCAAGCGGTGCATGTGGCGCAGCTGTTGAGTGACCATCTCCGGACTTGAAGGGCAGCGATGACCACCACAGCCACACCCGCCATCGCACCCCGCCTGCTGGGCGATATCGGCGGCACCCACGCCCGTTTTGCGATGGTGCATGGGGATGGCACGCCCATCACCCGAGAACTCACCCTCTCCACCGGTCAGTACCCTGACTTGGCCGCTGCCGCGCAAGCCTACTTGCAGCAAGCCGGTCAACCCGCAGTGCGCGAAGCCTGCATCGCCATTGCCAACCCCATCGATGGCGATGTGCTGAAGATGACCAACAACCACTGGCAATTCTCGATCGAGGCCACACGCCAACAACTGGGCCTGAACAGTCTGCTGATGCTCAACGACTGGGAAGCCATGGCCATGGCCGCTTTAGCCTTGAAGGGCGATGACCTGGAGCAGATCGGTTCAGGCGAAGCGGTGCCCGATGCCCCCAAAGGCCTGATCGGGCCTGGCACGGGGCTGGGCGTTTCGTCCTTGGTGCGCTCGCGCCGGGGCGACTGGGTGCCGATTGCGGGCGAGGGCGGGCATGTGAGTCTGTCGCCTACATGCGCACGCGAAGCAGACATCCTGCGGGTCTTGTGGCGCAGCCATCCGCATGTGTCGGCCGAACGGGCCATCTCGGGCATGGGGCTCGAAAACCTGTACCGCGCCATCAGCGAACTCAACGGCACCGAAACCGAACCCTTGCTGGCCGCGCAAGTGACTGCGCGCGCCCTCACGGCGCAAGATGTGGCCTGCGAAGAAGCGCTCGAATGCATGTGCCGCCTGTTGGGCAACGCTGCGGCCAACCTGGCCGTGACGCTGGGCGCACGGGGCGGCATTTACATTGGCGGCGGCGTCATTGACCGACTGGGCGACTACTTCGCACAGTCGGGTTTTCGCGCCGCGTTTGAAGCCAAAGGCCGGTTTGAAAAGTACATGCAACGGATCCCAACGTATGTGATCCGTGCCAAGCAACCGGCCTTGATGGGCTGTGCCATGGCTTTGGGCGTGTTGCCTGGCCAACCACGATGAAGCTGTAGGTCGTCGGTTTAAACGCTCAGACAAGGCTCGCTCATCTGCTCCATTTGCTCTTGCAGCATCAGCACCTGGCCACGCCAATAGTCGGGCGTGCCGAACCAGGGAAAGTTGATCGGAAAGATGGGGTCGTCCCAGCGGCGTGCCAACCAAGCGCTGTAATGGACCAGGCGCAAAGTACGCAAGGGCTCGATCCAGTTCAGCTCCCGGCGGTCGAAGTCGCGCACCTGTTCGTAGCCGTCCAGCAGCGCAGACAACTGCAAGGACCGCTGTCTTCGGTCACCCGACAACAGCATCCACAGGTCTTGCACGGCAGGGCCCATGCGGGCGTCGTCCAGGTCGACAAAATGCGGGCCAGCACCGGGCAGGTCGGCCGGCGTCCACAAGATGTTGCCGGGGTGGCAGTCGCCGTGCAACCTGATTCGGCCAGCGGCCTCGGCTTGCGTCAGCACCGGGTGCGTACCGATCATCGCCAAGGCCTGGTCCAAGGTGTCAAACCATTCGCGCTCGACCTCGAGCGGAATCATGCGGTGCTGCGCTAACCATTGCCGGGGTTCCAAGGCAAAACTGCCGAGGTTCAGTGCAGGACGCACCGCAAAGGGTTGGGCCGCACCGACGGTATGAATGCGTGCGAGAAAACGGCCAATCCATTCCAGCACGTCCATGTCATCCAACTCGGGGGCCCGCCCGCCCCGTCGGGGACTGACTGAAAAAGCGAAACCCTCGGCCTGGTGCAGAGTTGCACCCTGCAACCGTAAAGGGGCCACCACCGGCACTTCACCGGCAAGCAGCTCGGCGGCAAAATCATGTTCTTCTTGAATTTGTTCTGGGCTCCAGCGCTGCGGGCGGTAGAACTTGACAACCACGGCAGCATGGCCTTCGTGGGGGTCTTCCAGATGCACTTGGTAAACCCGATTTTCATAGGAGCTCAAAGCGGTCAGGCGGCCATCGCCATACAGCCCCACCGAGGCCAGTGCATCCAGCACCACATCCGGCGTCAATTGGGCATAGGGGTGTCGGGCGATGTCGGGCTTTTCGTGCATGCGTCGATTGTCGGCGAGTTCATTGCCGCATTCGCCCAGCGACCCTCAAAGGTCTCAGACATTCGTTTGGGCCCAGAGGTCAGCGACCAGTGAAGCGCGCAGCGCGTTTTTCTACAAACGACTTCACACCTTCGGCAGCATCCTCGCTGTTGGACAAATTTTGTTGGACGGGGATGAAATCGAGCATGGCCACCACAGGGCCATATTCCACGGCTTTGAGAACATTCAGGCGTGTGGCCTCGATGGCCAGTGGTGCTTGCGCGGCAATCGTGTTGGCAATGCGCAAAGCTTCGGCCAGTTGTTGACCGGCAGGCACCACGCGCTGCACAAAGTTCAGGCGCAAGGCCTCGGCACTGCCAAATTCATCGCCCGTCAGAAGGTGCAACAAGGCATTGCCCGAGCCGGCGCGCTCGGCCATGCGTAGCGTGGCACCGCCCGTGGCCATGATGCCGCGTTTGACTTCGAGTTGCGAGAACCGACAGTCGTCAGCAGCCACCACAATGTCGGCCGCCAGCATCAACTCAATGCCCAAGGTGTAAGTGATGCCTTGCACCGCCACCACCATGGGTTTGCGGCGCCGCCGGTAGCCTTCCATACCGAGGTTGAGCGGGTCCACCAGGCCCAGGGGCACGGACTTTTCACCCCGTTTCATCAGGGGAGCGATGGTGGGCAAATCCAGCCCGGCCGTGAAGTGGTCCCCCTCGGCGCACAGGACGCCAACGCGCAAGGCGGGCTCGTCATCCAGCCGGCCATAGGCCTCGCCCAACTCACGGAACATTTTGGGTGTGAAACCGTTGCGCTTGGCAGGACGGTTGATGCTGATCTGAAGGATTGCTCCGAGCACGGTGCAGTCGATCTGGCCTTCGGGGTGCGTTGAGGTGTTCATGCACATCATGGTAGGTGCTCTGTTTGAGCCTGTGTTTCACCGAAGTGACAATCTGTGTCAGTGCCATAGATTTTTCCGGCGCCAGGGATTTTGTAGGAACCAGGGATTTTTAGGAACAGGGGATTTTGTAGGAGCTTGCCTGCAAGCGAAAAGTATCTGTGAGCACAGCGCCCTGATCGCCAGCAGGCTGGCTCCTACAATAATTCAGCCAGGAAATTTGCAGGCCTCAAGAATTTTGCAGTAGCCAAGAATTTTGTAGGAGGCAGGGATTTTGTAG
>Ga0164294_10002606_pt1 | contig 16258 bp, 13 predicted proteins | sample GEODES005metaG_FD_111479 | JGI IMG/M metagenome (GOLD analysis project Ga0164294, IMG submission 111479) | Oligotrophic lake water microbial communities from Sparkling Lake, Wisconsin, USA - GEODES005 metaG | ecosystem: Environmental > Aquatic > Freshwater > Lake | place: USA: Sparkling Lake...
ATACACATCAACGGATTCACGCCAGACGGCCACCTGTGGTGCGGCCAGCGCAGCGCCACCAAGTCCACCGACCCAGGCATGTGGGATAACCTGACCGCCGGTGGGTTGCCCGCTGGCGAAACGCTGCTGCAGTGCGCTAAACGTGAGCTATGGGAAGAAGCCGGGTTCACGCTAGACGATCCCGCGGCGATGCAAAGCGCAGGCCAGGTGCGCATCAGCCAGATGGCACCGGGTGGCTGGCACGACGAGGTGCTTCACGTCTTCAACCTCGCCCTGCCTGATGGTTTTATCCCTCGCAACCAGGACGGCGAGGTGCAGGCCTTTGAAAAGCTCACTACGCTACGGGTGATGGAGCGCATCAGTGCCGGCAAATTCACGCACGACGCGGCCCTGGCCATTGCGCAAGGGCTGCTGGAAATGGATTGAATACTATAGGCGCCATGCAAACCACTTCCACCGAAACCTACGGCGCTGACCAACACGGGCTGATCTGCGGATTTGTCTTTTCTTATGACGGCGTCGCGCAGGCAATTGACGTCGCCCAGGCACTGCAGTGGCTAGTGAGCCCGGTCCAAGCGCAGGGTTTTGTTTGGCTGCACTTCAACCTGGGCCAGGTCAGCACCGAAAGATGGCTTCGCCAGCACCTGAACCTGTCTCCCGTCTTTTATGAAACGCTGCGTGAGGCCTCGCGCTCTACGCGCGTGGAGCTCGACGACGGCACGCTGGTGGCGGTGGTCAACGACGTGCACTATGACTTCTCGTTCGAGCCGTCCGATATCTCCACGCTGTGGCTTTCGGTGAGCGAAAGGCTAATCGTCTCCGCCCGCATGCAGCCCCTGAGATCTGTGGACCGCTTGCGCGATGCCGTACGTCGGGGCGTGCCGATCACCTCGTCGGTTGCGCTGCTGGTGCACCTGATGCACGATCAGGGCGATGTGCTGGCCAACATCGTGCGCGAGATCACCGCGCGCATCGACACCATCGAAGACAAATTGCTTGCCGGGCGCCTAGAAACCAAACGTGCCGACCTGGGCGTATCACGCCGCCTGCTGGTGCGGCTGCAGCGCCTGCTCGCGCCCGAACCTGCAGCCTTGTTTCGTCTGCTCAAAAAACCGCCGCCCTGGATCCGAGAGACCGACATTGAAGACTTGCACCAGTCGTCCGAAGAATTCAATGTCGCGCTCAGCGATATGGCCGCCTTGCAAGAACGCATCAAGCTGCTACAAGAAGAAATTGCCGGGCGCGTGGCCGAAGCCAACAACCGCAGCCTGTTTGTGTTGACCGTAGTTACCGTGATGGCGCTACCCATCAATATCATGGCCGGCCTGTTCGGGATGAATGTGGGCGGGATCCCGCTGGCCGATCATCCAGCGGGCTTTTGGATTGTGGTGGCGGTGATCGTCAGCTTTACCGCCGTGGCCGCCTGGATCGTCTTTCGCAAAGACCGGGACTAACTCCCATCCATGAAAAAAGCCGCTGGTACCCGAGCGCACCAGCGGCCTTCTAATTTGCACCCCCTTAAGGCTGGCGCACGATCATCGGGTGAATGGTAAATACGTTAGCCAACGCCACATCCACCGTCACACGAACCCAATGCAAACTGGGGCTGCCAAAGGTTTGCAAGCGCGTAAAGTTGGTCAGCATCTTGTTAGGGTTGTGCAGCGGCTTGTCCAGCTTGAAATAGTGGGTGTCGCCATGCACAAACAAGACCTGCCCCTTGAACATCTCGGTCTGCTCGGTCAGCTTGGCCATAAAGTTGCGATAACCGCTGACGCTGGCGTGCGTGCTTTCGTCAAAGTCTTCGGTCTCAGGCAAATCAAAGCCGGGGTCGCCCTGTGTCACCACCACGATACCAGCGGCGTTTTGCGCCTTGGCGACTGCAAAAGATGCCTGCATCCAAGCCACGTTGGCCGTATCACGCTCGATGTATTCCGCGTTGGCCGCGTCGCACTGGGCGTTGTCACGGGCGCTTTTGTTTTTGCATTCTTTTTCGCTCATCACCACGTTGTTGTTGCTGCCGGGTTGGTTGATACCGACAAACAGCACGCCACCGTGGCTAAAGCGGCTGTTTTCCACAAATTTTTCACCCAGTTTGCCCTGGCGCTCCAGCGCCAAGGTGGCTTGGCCCAGGCTATTGGAGGTGGGGAACATCACTTTGCGGATGTGCCCTAGGCGCTCTAGCGCGTCATAGCCACCGTTGTTGGCGCGGTGACAGTCTGTCCATTCGTTGTCACCCGGCACGTAAACCACCGGCTTAGCGAGGGTGTTGAACATCTTGAGCGCATCGGTATAAACATCGTCGGTGCACTTGGAACTGCCGTCCTTGATATCACCGTCGTAAAGCGAAAAAGCAATGTCCGACTGGTTGATGCTTTGCAACACGGCCGGCAACTTGGGGTCGTCACCCGCTTTCTTGTAAGGCATATCGCCCCACAGGCCAAAACTGAAAGGCTTGACCGCTTGCGCAGCACAGGGGCCCGCTGCAAGGGCCAGGGACACCAAAGACAAAGCGGCAATCCGGACAAACATACATAGCTCCAAGAGTAAAAAGGCCGCTCAACGCTAAGCCTCCCATGTGACCGCGTGATGACCCGCACACTTTAGCGCCACAGACCGTGCCATCGCCGCAACGCCGCAAAAGCTTCACTAAAAATTCACCGGACGGTCACCACAAAAATAAATACTAACGGGTGTCAATTCAAAATTTTTATTGAATTTTGGCAATTAGTGTTTAACCTTTAGAAAGTCTCTTCCATGAAAAAAAGTCTTATCGCTGTCGCAATCGTTAGCGCCTTTACGGCCAGCACCGCAATGGCGGATGTCGCCGTCGGTTCGTTCACCATTTACGGCACCGCTCAATCTGCAGTAGAGAGCATTTCCGTTTCTCGCAGTGACTCCGCGGCCATTACCGACACCAGCAAAACCAGCCAAAATCGCTTGATGGACCAAACATCCAAAGTAGGTTTCAAAATTTCGCACGATTTGGGATCTGGTAGCACTGGCTTGGCCCAAGTTGAAAGCCGCGTCTACCTCGGCAATGGTGGCAACAACAACGACGACAAAACAGAGTTCGGCACGCGCAACACTTTTGTGGGCTTGAGCAACAAAGACGTCGGCACAGTTCGCCTTGGCCGCTATGACAACGCCTACAAGGGTAGCTTGAAGGCCATTTCTCCCTTCATCTATAACAATATCAACGACGCAAGCGCCGAATATGGCTCCGGCCAAATTCTGAACCGCCTGGGCGCCCGCCAAGGCGATATGGTCGCGTATGAGTCGCCGAACATATCTGGTGTGACCGCACTGGTGAGCTACAACTTTGGCAAAGACTCGACCAATTCGATCACCGGTAACGCCACCGCCGACAATACGGCGAAAAACACAGCCGCAAAAACTTTGATGCCACAAACCGCCCTGAGCTTGGCATACGCAAATGGCCCATTCACGGTCGGTTATGGCTACACAACGATTGCTAATGCAGCTTGGCAGCTCGATGGCAGCAGTGCAGCAAAAGCTGCGTTCAACACCACGACCGGCGCCGCCCACACGTTGACTGCTCAGCAGTTCGGCGGTCAGTACACCTTTGGTGAATACTCTATTGGGGCTGTTTGGGAGACCACTGCGTCGAGCCTTGCAGGTGTTTCCACCGCAAAAACTTTCGACCTTACCCAGTCCGTGTATGGCATAACTGGCGCTTACAAAAGCGGCGCATATGAAATCCACCTTCGCATGGCACAGGCATCTGATGTGAGCGGAACGACCCTCGCTGGCGCCACCACTGCCGGTAGCACGGGCGCTACACAGTCCAGCGTTATGGTCGCCTATGATTTGAGCAAAGCCGTGAAAGTGATCGGTTCTTTGACAAATGTGGCAAACAATAAGAACTCTAGCTTCACCTCGGCATCCGGCTTCTCGTTAGACAACGGCACCAACATGAATCAGTTTGCTGTTGGCTTGGCAGCTTCGTTCTGAGTGACATTGGTACTTTAGTTTTCTAAATCTCAAAGGCCACCCTCGCGGGTGGCCTTTTTTGATTCATAGGCATTCAGGCCTCATTTAGTCAACGATTGCCAAAGCAAGCCGAGCCGGATTCATTCCAGCCATTTTTGCAAAAACTGCGCGCTCCCTGCCGCCGGGTCAAGCTGGTATTGGGCGAAGCCTAGGCGCGTGTAAAGGCGCAGCGCCCCCAGATTCCCCGACAAGACCTCCAACGTCAACTTGCAACCGCCCCGCTCCTGCGCAATGACTTGTACCAAACCCAACATGCGCTCAGCCACGCGCTGCCCACGGTAGGCTGGCAGCACCACCACGTCGTGCACATTAACAAGCGGCTTGCAGGCAAAGGTAGAGAAACCCTCGATGCAGTTGACCAAGCCCATCGGTGCTTTTTCGTCGGCAGCGTCAAAAGCCAGCACGCTAAACGCGTGAGGACGCGCCGCCAGACAGGACACCAGCTTGTGCTTGGCAAAGCCGCTCAGCGGCTCACCGCCGCCCATGGGGTCGCGGGCGTAGGCGTCCAGTAGCTCGACCAGCACCTGGGCGTGGCGTGGTTTGGCGTAGTCGGCTCGGCAAACGTGCACGCTTGGGCCGCCACCGGCTTGGGTCGCTAACGATTCGCTCATTTCAAGGTGTCCGCAATCCGCTGCGCACAGCGAAGGGCCTGCGCGGGATCGCGCGCCTCTACCATCACGCGCACCACAGGCTCGGTGCCGCTGGCGCGTATCAGCACCCGACCGTTTTGTCCCAGCTCGTGCTCCACCGCCAGAGTTTGTTCCTTGAGTGCGGCATTCGCCTGCCAGTCGGTACCAGGGCGCAGACGCACATTGAGCAGGGTTTGGGGGAATAGCGTCACACCGGTCAGCAAATCGGCCATGCTTTTGCCTGCACGCACACAGGCCTGTAGTACTTGCAGCGCTGAGATCAGGCCATCGCCCGTGGTGTGTTTGTCCAGCGCCAGCAGGTGGCCTGAACCCTCACCGCCCAATATCCAGTCACGTTCCTCCATGGCCTCCAATACATAGCGATCGCCTACTTTGGCGCGTACCAACTCTAAACCCCGGTGTTTGAGCGCCAGTTCCACCGCCATATTCGTCATCAAGGTGCCCACCACGCCGGGCAAGACCTCGCCCTGGCCCAAGCGCGCGTCGGCCATCAAATACAGCAACTCGTCACCGTTGTACAGGCGACCCTGCGCATCAACCATTTGCAGGCGGTCGGCATCGCCGTCCAGCGCCACACCAAAATCGGCCTGGTGTTCCTTGACGGCGGCCACCAGCGCCTCAGGGTGGGTGGCACCTACCCCGAGATTGATGTTGAGTCCGTCGGGCGCGCATCCAATGGCCACCACGTCCGCACCCAACTCATGGAACACCTTGGGCGCAATCTGGTAAGCGGCGCCGTGGGCGCCGTCAACGACGATTTTTAGGCCCTTAAGCGTCAGGTCATTGGCAAAGGTACTTTTGCAAAACTCGATATAGCGCCCTGCCGCGTCGTCCAATCGCCGTGCTTTGCCCAGGCCTGCCGATTGGGCCCATTGGGGTGGTTGCTGCAGTGCGGCCTCCACTTCCAGCTCCCAGGCCTCAGACAGCTTGGAGCCTTGTGCGCTAAAGAACTTGATGCCGTTGTCCTCAAAAGCGTTGTGGCTGGCGCTGATCACCACGCCCAGAGACGCCCGCTGCGCTCGCGTCAGGTAGGCCACCCCAGGAGTCGGTAGGGGTCCCAGTAAGACCACGTCGACGCCTGCGGAGTTAAAGCCACTTTCCAATGCGCTTTCCAGCATGTAGCCCGAAATGCGCGTGTCCTTGCCGATCAGCACCAGCGGGCGAGCCTCGGTTTTACGCAACACCTGCCCAACCGCATGGGCTAAGCGCAGCACAAAGTCTGGTGTGATAGGCGCCTGCCCTACCTTGCCACGGATGCCGTCGGTGCCAAAGTACTCGCGTTTCATAGCCCCATCTTCCCTTATTCGTTATTCGTTGCCGCTTGCACAGCCGAGAGTACGCCCAAAGCCTGAACCGTGGCTTGCACGTCATGGACCCGCACGATGCGGGCACCATTTTGTACCGCCAAAACAGCGGCCACTGCGCTTGAGACCAGGCGGTCGCCGGCTCCAGCGCCGGTGACCGCACCCAAAGACGACTTGCGTGACCAACCCGCAAGAAGGGCAAAACCCGGCTCCAGTAAAGCCGCTTGCTGCGCCAGTAGGCTGAAATTTTGCATCACCGTCTTGCCAAAGCCGATCCCGGGGTCTATGCAAATGCGCGCCTTGTCCACCCCTTGATCTAACAGAGCCTGCGCCGCATGCGCCAGAAAGTCGCGCACCGGCGCCACGATGTCGCCCTCCATGGGGGAGACCTGCATGGTTTGCGGGTTACCGTGCATGTGCATTAGGCACACGCCGCAGCCGGGGTGCGCCGCCACGACGTCACGGCCAGAAAGTTCATCCTGCGGGCTTACCCAGCGAAGCGCCCAAATGTCGTTGATGATGTCTGCGCCCAAATCGAGCGCCGTTTGCATCACGCCAGGTTTGTAGGTGTCTACGGAAATGGGTACGCCCAGCGTGACCGCCACGCGCAACACTGGCAGCAGGCGATCAAGCTCTTGCGCCTGCGGTAAGGGCTGGGCGCCAGGGCGGGTGGACTCTGCCCCAAGATCCAATACATCGGCACCCTCTTGGATCAATGCCTCGCAGTGTGCCAGCGCCGCCCGGGTGCTTGCGTAGGGGCCACCGTCGGAAAAAGAGTCCGGGGTGATATTGACAATGCCCATGACCTGGGGGCGCGACAAATCAATCAGGTAGCGGCTGGTTTGCCAGTGGGCCATGGGTCAAGCCCTCAGGTGGGAATGGAAACGGGCACACCTGACGACAGGCCGCCCTCGCTGTACGCCTCAGGCAGCCGTGGCAGCCGGCTCGGGTGTGACGGTGGCTGTCGGAGCTCCGCCGTCGCCAGGACCGGAACTGGGTGCGCGGGGCGACCAGTCCTTGGGCGGACGCGGCTCTTTGCCCGCCATGATGTCGTCTAGCTGGTCGCTGTCAATAGTTTCCCATTCGAGTAATGCCTTAGCCATGGCGTGGATCTTGTCCTGGTTCTCTTCAATGAGCGTGCGCGCCTGCAGGTACTGCTGGTCGATGATGCGCCGTACTTCGGAATCAACCTTTTGCATGGTTTGCTCGCTCATATTGGTGGTTTTGGTCACCGAGCGGCCCAAAAACACCTCGCCCTCGTTTTCGGCGTACACCATGGGGCCCAGCGCGTCGGTCATGCCGTAGCGGGTGACCATGTCGCGGGCGATCGAGGTGGCGCGCTCAAAGTCGTTACTGGCGCCGGTGGTCATTTGCTTCATGAACACTTCTTCGGCAATGCGCCCACCAAACAGCATGCTGATCTGGTTAAGCATGTACTCGCTGTCGTAGGAGTAGCGGTCTTGCGCCGGCAGGCTCATGGTCACGCCCAGGGCACGGCCCCGGGGAATGATGGTCACTTTGTGCACCGGGTCGCACTTAGGCAGCATCTTGCCAATCAGCGCGTGGCCGGACTCGTGGTATGCCGTGTTGCGACGCTCGCCTTCGGGCATGACCATGCTCTTGCGCTCCGGACCCATCAGGATTTTGTCTTTGGCCTTCTCGAAATCCTGCATTTCCACCAGGCGCGCATTGCGCCGCGCAGCCATCAAAGCGGCTTCGTTACACAAATTAGCCAGATCGGCGCCCGACATACCGGGCGTACCACGGGCGATCACGCCGGGGTTCACGTCTTGCGCCACAGGCACTTTGCGCATGTGAACGTTCAAAATTTGTTCGCGGCCCCGAATATCGGGCAGCGTCACATAAACCTGGCGGTCAAACCGGCCGGGACGCAGCAAAGCCGAGTCCAAAATGTCAGGGCGATTGGTAGCGGCTACCACGATGACGCCCACATTGGTCTCAAAGCCGTCCATCTCCACCAGCATCTGGTTGAGCGTTTGCTCGCGCTCGTCATTGCCACCGCCCAAGCCGGCGCCGCGCTGGCGGCCTACAGCGTCAATTTCGTCAATGAAGATGATGCAAGGCGCATTCTTCTTGGCGTTGTCGAACATGTCGCGCACGCGCGAGGCGCCCACACCGACGAACATTTCCACAAAGTCCGAGCCCGAAATGCTGAAGAAGGGTACCTTAGCCTCACCCGCTATCGACTTAGCTAGCAAGGTTTTACCCGTTCCCGGGGGGCCCACCAGCAGGAGACCCCGCGGAATGCGGCCACCGAGTTTTTGAAATTTACTGGGGTCTTTGAGGAAGTCGACGACCTCTTTGACTTCCTCCTTGGCTTCGTCGCAACCGGCCACATCCGAAAAGGTGACGGTGTTGGTGCTCTCATCAAGCAAACGGGCCTTGCTCTTGCCAAAGCTAAACGCCCCGCCTTTGCCGCCGCCCTGCATCTGGCGCATGAAATACACCCACACGCCAATCAGCAGCAACATGGGACCCCAGCTGACCAAGAGCGTCATTAGCAGCGAACCCTCTTCGCGGGGCTTGACGTCAAACTTCACGCCGTTGGAAATCAGGTCACCAACCAGGCCGCGGTCCAGGTAGGTGGCCGTCGTTTTGATCCGGCGATCCTCACTGGTAACTGCGATGATTTCGGTGCCGCCCTGGCCCTCCTGGATCACCGCGCTCTTGATGTTCTTGTTGCGCACTTCTTCCAGGAAATCGGAATAGCCCAGAACCGTGGCGTTAACGCCGCTGTGCGAATCGAATTGCTTGAATACGGTAAAAAGTACCAAGCCGATAACTAGCCAGACTGCAATTTTTGAAAACCACTGATTGTTCAAGCGAAGCTCCAGTTAGGGCGTAAGAAACATTCTCCTTGCAGAGATGCGATCCATTTTAGAACTTTCAAGGCAAGGTTGGCGACTATTTGGTGCATCAGCCACAGTGCGGCCAAGGCCTTGCCGCTTCAAACTCCAAAGACCCATGCCGCTATTTCAGGCCGATGCCGACCAAAAAGGTTTCCGATGAGCGATCGCGCGAGGCCTTGGGTTTATAGGGTTTGACGCTATGGAAGGCGTTTTTGAAGCGCTGGACCACGTCGTTGTAGCTACCACCGTGAAACACTTTGGCAACCAAGGCGCCCTCGGGTTTCATGTGGTTTTGGGCAAATTCTATTGCCAGCTCCACCAGGTATTCAATGCGCGCAGCGTCGGCCGACGATATGCCGGACAAGTTGGGCGCCATGTCGGAGACCACCAAATCGGCTTGTCGCCCGCCAAGCGCCACCTCCAGTTGCGCAAAGACGTCAGCCTCGCGAAAGTCGCCCTGAATGAAGTGCACGCCTTCGATCGGCTCCATAGCAAGCAGGTCCAGCGCGACAATAGTTCCGTTGAGGTCACCAACCGCAGCACCTTGGGGCGACATGCGTCGACGAAGGTATTGGCTCCAGGCGCCCGGGGTGCAACCCAGGTCCACCACCAATTGCCCGGGCTTGACCAAGCCGAAGACTTCGTCAATCTCCTTGAGTTTGTAAGCCGCCCTGGCCCGATAGCCTTCGCGCGAGGCCAGTTTGACGTAAGGGTCGTTGATATGGTCGTGCAACCAGGCCTTGTTAACTTTTTTCCCTTTGATCGACGGCTTGGGCGTGCCAGCAGCAGCAGGGCTGGGCGCGGGGGGAGTTTTCTTCATTGCGCGGATAATACCGGCATGCCCCACATACAACTTACCCCTGCCCAGCGCAAGGTTCACCGCGCCGAGGCGCACCATTTGGACCCCGTGGTCATGGTCGGTGGCGATGGCCTCACCGCCAATGTCAAAAAAGAAGCCGACTCAGCGCTCAATGCCCATGGTCTCATCAAGGTTCGGGTGTTTTCAGACGACCGCGTCGCGCGCGAGAACATGTTCCAAGCCCTGGCCGATGAGCTCGGTGCAGCTCCTATCCAGCACATCGGCAAGCTACTCGTGCTATGGAGGCCCAAACCGGACCTTGAAAAAGAAAAGACCGTGGACGAGGATCGGATGGCCGGTCCGCGCGACTTCAAGGTGCTGAAATATAGCAAGCGCGCTGGACAGCGCCCCGAGGTGAAAACCTTGCGCGTGCTGGGCAACCAGCGGCTTACCGCGGGCGGCAATGTGCGGCGCGCCAAACCCAAACCAAAAGTTAGCGTCAAAAAGCGCAGCCAGACCTAAGCGTGCCAGCGCGCCAGACCGGCAAACTGGCGCCGGAGCTCAAGCTGAAACACGGTCACGGCGCACAACCACTGCAAAAGGTAGAGACCGCTGCCCAGACGGTGCCACAGGGCTAAGTCTTCGCGTGCCAGTATGTGTGGTGCAACCACCCATTCGGATACCAAGGCACAGCACAAACCCAGCGCCACCACCACCGGCACCCATCGCACAGGCGCCGGGTAGCGCGAAAACACGCGGCTGTTGCCGCGCATCAGCGCCAGCAGCAGCAATAAGACCGTGCACACGCCGGACACCCCGGTTTGCATGCCAAACAAACGCCCGGCCATGTACCCCGCCAGTGCCGGACTGGGTAGATAGGCAAACAACATCGGAACAACGAAAAACCCCAGGGTGCTCAAACTGGCCCACCACGCGGCGCAAACCCAAAGGGACAGCCGATCCGCCACGGCTTGGCTGCGATCAGACGTAGCGCACCCCCACGATTTCATAGGCCTTGTCGCCACCCGGGGCTATCACAACGGCGGTGTCGCCCTCTTCCTTGCCGATCAGGGCGCGGGCAATGGGTGAGCTGATGTTGATCAGACCGAGTTTGAGGTCTGCCTCGTCTTCTCCGACGATCTGGTAGGTCACCCGTTCACCGGTTTCTTCCTCCTCCAGATCCACTGTGGTACCAAACACTATGCGCCCGCCGGCGTCGAGCGCGGCCGGGTCGATCACCTGCGCCGCTGACAACTTGCCTTCGACTTCCTGAATGCGACCTTCGATAAAGCCCTGACGGTCCTTGGCAGCATCGTATTCGGCGTTTTCGCTGAGATCACCTTGGGCGCGCGCTTCTGAGATAGCGTTGATGACCCAGGGCCGCTCCACCGTCTTGAGTTTGTGCAACTCGGCCTTCAGGATTTCGGCGCCGCGTTTGGTCAGGGGAATGGTGGCCATAGGAAAGCTCGGTAAAACAGACAGGCAAAAATGGAGCGGGACAGTACCGCGCCCAAGCGCCGCACTGTCCCTGCAAAGAATGCGCGGATTATGCCAAGAGTTGGGCGTGCATCTCTTGCACCGAAATGACACTGAGGTCGTCGAGGTATTTCATCCCTTCAACCGCGGCCTCGGCCCCTGCGATCGTGGTGAACGTGGTAACACGGGCCAGCAGCGCAGAGGTTCGAATCTGGCGCGAGTCGGCAATCGCGTTACGCCGCTCTTCCACTGTATTGACTACCAGGGCGACTTCGTTGTTCTTAATCATGTCCACGATGTGCGGCCGGCCTTCGGTGACCTTGTTCACCGTGCGGCAAGCTACGCCGGCGCTATTGATGGCCGAAGCCGTGCCTTTGGTCGCGAGCAACTCAAAACCCATGGCGGCAAGCTTGCCCGCCACTTCCACGGCACGCGCCTTGTCGCTTTGCTTAACTGATATGAAGGCCCGACCCGAGCGCGGCAGCTTGGTGCCCGCACCCAATTGCGACTTCACAAAAGCCTCGCCAAAAGTCTTGCCCACGCCCATGACCTCGCCAGTGGACTTCATCTCGGGGCCCAAAATCGTGTCCACGCCCGGAAATTTGACGAAGGGGAACACCGCCTCTTTGACGCTGAAATATGGCGGCGTCACCTCTTTCGTTACGCCCTGCTGCGCCAGGGTTTGCCCGACCATGCAGCGCGCGGCCACTTTGGCCAGTTGCACGCCGGTGGCCTTGCTCACAAAAGGCACGGTGCGGCTGGCACGCGGGTTGACTTCGAGCACATAAATCACGTCTTTGCTGTCCACGTTTTGGATGGCGAACTGCACGTTCATTAGACCCACCACGTGCAGCGCCTGCGCCATGGCCGCCGTTTGCCGCTTGATCTCGGCGACCGTGGCTGCACTCAAGCTGTAGGGCGGCAGCGAACAGGCCGAGTCACCGCTGTGCACGCCCGCTTGCTCAATGTGCTCCATCACGCCGCCAATCCAGGTCGCGCCTTCTGAATCGCGGATGCAGTCCACGTCGCACTCGATAGCATCGTTCAAAAAGCGGTCCAGCAGCACCGGCGAATCGTGGCTGACTTTGACGGCTTCGCGCATATAGCGCTCCAGGTCGCGCTGCTCGTGCACGATTTCCATGGCGCGGCCGCCAAGCACGTAGCTCGGGCGCACTACCAGCGGGTAGCCCAGGGCGGCGGCTTTTTCCAGCGCCTCGGGTTCAGTGCGCGCAGTAGCGTTGGGCGGTTGGCGCAGTTGCAGCGCGTGGAGCAGCTTTTGGAAGCGCTCGCGGTCTTCGGCAGCGTCAATCATGTCCGGGCTGGTGCCGATGATGGGCACGCCGTTGGCTTCCAGATCCAAGGCCAGCTTCAAGGGCGTCTGACCCCCGTATTGCACGATCACACCGAGCGGCTTTTCCTTGTCCACGATTTCCAGCACGTCTTCGAGCGTGAGCGGCTCGAAATACAGACGATCCGAAGTGTCGTAGTCGGTGGACACGGTCTCGGGGTTGCAGTTGACCATGATGGTCTCGTAACCGTCCTCACGCAGGGCCAGCGCGGCGTGCACGCAGCAATAGTCAAACTCAATGCCTTGGCCGATGCGGTTGGGGCCGCCACCGAGCACCATGATTTTTTTGTTGCTGGTCGGTGCCGCCTCGCACTCGGCGCCTTCGGCCTCGTAGGTCGAATACATGTAAGCGGTGTGCGTACCAAATTCGGCCGCGCAGGTGTCGACCCGCTTGTAGACCGGGCGCACGCCCAGGGCGATGCGCTTGTTGCGCACGGCGGTGTCGGTGGTTTTGAATTGGCGTGCCAGGCGGCGGTCGGAAAAACCTTTTTGCTTGAGCGCGCGCAGCGTGGGCGCGTCCATGGCGTCCAGGCTTGAGCCGGTGGCGGGCTGGGGAAGTTGTTCGATTTCTAGCTCAATCTTGACGATTTGCTCGATCTGCACCAAAAACCACGGGTCGATCTTGGTCAGCGCAAACACCTCGTCCACGCTCATGCCCTGGGCAAAGGCGTCACCCACGTACCAGATACGCTCAGGGCCAGGTTCGCCCAGCTCTTTTTCCAGCACTTCGCGGTCTTGGGTTTTTTCGTTCATGCCGTCCACGCCCACTTCCAGACCGCGCAGCGCTTTCTGGAAGGACTCCTGGAAAGTGCGGCCCATCGCCATCACCTCGCCCACCGACTTCATTTGGGTCGTGAGGCGGCTGTCAGCAGCGGGGAATTTCTCAAACGCAAAGCGCGGAATCTTGGTGACCACGTAGTCAATGCTGGGCTCAAAACTGGCAGGCGTCGCACCGCCGGTAATGTCGTTGCGCAGCTCATCGAGCGTAAAGCCGACCGCCAGCTTGGCGGCGATTTTGGCAATCGGAAAACCTGTCGCCTTGGACGCCAGCGCTGAAGAGCGCGACACGCGCGGGTTCATCTCAATCACCACCATACGGCCATCGACCGGGTTGATGGAGAACTGCACGTTGGAGCCGCCGGTGTCCACGCCAATTTCGCGCAGCACGGCCAGGCTGGCGTTGCGCAGAATCTGGTATTCCTTGTCGGTCAACGTTTGCGCCGGGGCCACGGTGATGGAGTCGCCGGTGTGTACGCCCATGGGGTCCAGGTTTTCAATCGAGCAGACGATGATGCAGTTGTCCGCCTTGTCGCGCACCACTTCCATCTCGTACTCTTTCCAACCCAGAAGCGACTCTTCAATCAGCAGCTCGTTGGTAGGCGACGCTTCCAGGCCGCGCTTGCAAATCGTCTCAAACTCTTCCGAGTTGTAAGCAATACCGCCACCGGTGCCGCCCAGGGTGAAGCTGGGGCGGATGACGGTGGGGAAACCCAGGGTCTTTTGCACGGCCCAGGCATCAATCATGCTGTGGGCGATGCCTGAGCGTGCCGAACCCAGGCCGATCTTGGTCATCGCGTCTTTGAACTTGAGCCGGTCTTCGGCCTTATCGATGGCCTCGGGCGTGGCGCCGATCAGTTCGACCTTGTATTTCTCCAGCACACCGTGGTGCCACAGATCCAGCGCGCAGTTCAGCGCGGTCTGGCCGCCCATGGTGGGCAGTATCGCGTCGGGCTTTTCCTTGGCGATGATTTTTTCCACCGTCTGCCAGGTGATGGGCTCGATGTAAGTCACGTCCGCCGTGTCCGGGTCGGTCATGATGGTGGCGGGGTTGCTGTTGATCAGAATGACCCTGTAGCCCTCTTCGCGCAGGGCCTTACAAGCCTGCACGCCCGAGTAATCAAACTCGCAGGCCTGGCCGATGATGATGGGGCCGGCGCCGATGATGAGAATGCTTTTGATGTCGCTGCGTTTTGGCATGTTCTCTGCTGCACTTTACTTTTCTGCGGGCCGCAGGCGCGGCCACTGTGACTAAAAAAAATTCCTTACAGTTTCAGGCCAGGCTGGCGTTAGCCAACTTGACCCCAAACCACACAAATACCGCGCCCACGGCGCTCGAAAAGCTGGCAGACAACTTCTGGCGGGCCCGAAAACCCTGCGCCAGGCGCGCGCCTGCAAAAATCAGCACCGACAAATACAGGGCGCTAAATCCCATGACGATGGCGCTTAGTATCAAAAAGGGTACCACCGGCGTCTCGTAGGCCGGGTCGATGAACTGCACAAAAAACGACAGCAAAAACAAAATCGCTTTGGGGTTCAACAGGCTCACCAGCAAGGCGCGCTTGAAAGGATGGGCCAAATGCGCCGGTACTTCTTGCAGACCCGCCATGGGCAAAGCGGGCGAACGCCACTTCTTGAACGCAGCCCATATCAATTGCAGCCCGACCCAGCTCAAATAGGCGGCTCCGGCGTACTTCACCACCATGAACAGCGCGGGCGTGGTGCGCAGCAAACCAGCCGCGCCCAGACCCACCAGCGCCAGCAGCACCGTGTCGCCGAGGAAAACACCCAGTGCGCCCTGAAATCCTGGCTTGACGCCGCGCGCCGTGGCCACCGAGAGAATGAACAGCGAATTCGGCCCCGGCAACAAAATGATGCCAAACGCGCCAATCACATACGTCCACAGGTCGGTGACGCCATAAAAACTCATGCCCGCCGCTCCATCTCCCGGATAAAGCGGTCAAACAGGTAGCCGATGTCGTGCGGACCGGGCGAGGCTTCCGGGTGGCCCTGGAAGCAAAACGCCGGTTTGTCGGTGCGCTCCAGCCCTTGCAAAGTGCCGTCAAACAGGCTGATGTGGGTGGCGCGAAGGTTGGCGGGCAAGGTTCTCTCATCCACCGCGAAGCCATGGTTTTGGCTGGTGATGCTGACGCGCCCAGTGCCTAAGTCTTTGACCGGGTGGTTGGCGCCGTGGTGCCCGAACTTCATCTTGAAGGTCTTGGCGCCAGACGCCAGCGCCATGATCTGGTGGCCCAGGCAGATGCCAAACACCGGAGTGCCGGATTCGATCAGCGCGGCTGTAGCGGAAATAGCGTAGTCGCAAGGCTCGGGATCGCCGGGTCCGTTGCTCAGGAAAATGCCGTTGGGCTGCAGCTTTTGCACCTCATCTGCTGGCGTTTGGGCTGGCACCACGGTCACTTTGCAACCGCGTTCGCTGAGCATGCGCAAGATGTTTTTCTTCACGCCAAAGTCGTAGGCCACGACGTGAAACTTGGGCGCGGTTTGCTGGCCGTAGCCTTGGCCCAACACCCACTCGGACTCGGTCCAGGCGTAGCTGCTGCTGGCGCTGACCACGCGGGCCAGGTCCAGGCCAGCCATGGATGGCGCGGCTTTGGCGGCAGCCAGGGCCTGGGCGATGACGGCGTCGGTCACGGTTTCGCCCGCACCCAGTGCCCAGACACAACCGTTTTGCGCGCCCTGCTCGCGCAGTTGGCGCGTGAGTTGGCGGGTGTCGATGTTGGCAATGGCCACGGTGCCGTGGGCTTGCGGGTAGGCGGCAAGTGTTTGGGTGCTGCGAAAGTTGGATGCCACCAGCGGCAGGTCTTTGATTACCAAACCGGCGGCGTGCACTGCGTTGGACTCCACGTCTTCGGGGTTGGTGCCGTAGTTGCCGATGTGGGGGTAGGTCAGCGTGACGATCTGCTGGCAGTAGCTGGGGTCGGTCAGGATTTCTTGGTAGCCGGTCATAGAGGTGTTGAACACCACTTCACCGACGGTGGAGCCTGCGGCTCCGATGGAATTGC
>Ga0164294_10002607_pt1 | contig 16256 bp, 13 predicted proteins | sample GEODES005metaG_FD_111479 | JGI IMG/M metagenome (GOLD analysis project Ga0164294, IMG submission 111479) | Oligotrophic lake water microbial communities from Sparkling Lake, Wisconsin, USA - GEODES005 metaG | ecosystem: Environmental > Aquatic > Freshwater > Lake | place: USA: Sparkling Lake...
GATCCGACCCCGGGTGACGACTGGCGCCCGCAGTACAGCTTCACCGAGGCGCCGGTCTTCCGGATGGACCTGGTGCTCGGCAGCCATTTCGTCTCGACGATGCCGGGGCAGCGCTTCACGACGGTCAGGATCGCCACCATCCCGCTGCCGCACGGCTTCGCCCAGCTCGACGGTCGCCACTATCGGCGCCGTGCCGGCGATCAGGTGACCGACACCGAGATCACCGATCCGCGCGTCTATCGGATGCGGCTGGCGATGATGTTCGGGATCGAGTTATCGGCGGAAGAGGTCGCGGCGCTGGGATTGTTCGATTGATGAAAACCAACTGCCCGCCGTTCGTGTCGAGTAGGGTTCGAGCGCAGCCGAGAAGCCGTATCGAGACAGCAGCCGTGACATTCCCTCGATACGCCATCTCGATAAACTCGATGTCTACTCGGGACCAACGGGGTAGTCAGGGCAAATGACCCGCATCCGATCGATCCTCGGCGGCTCTGCGGGCAATCTCGTCGAATGGTTCGATTGGTACGTCTATTCGGCCTTCTCGCTCTATTTCGCGAGCGTGTTCTTCCCCGGCAGCGATCCGGCGGCGCAGTTCATCAAGACCAGCGGCATCTTCTGGGCAGGCTTCCTGATGCGCCCGGTCGGCGGCTGGCTGCTCGGCCGCGTTGCCGACCGCCACGGGCGACGGACCGCGCTGGCGCTGTCGGTGTCGCTGATGGGCGGCGGATCGCTGCTGCTGGCGGTGACGCCCGGCTTCGCGACGATCGGCGTTGCGGCGCCGGCGATGCTGCTGGTCGCGCGGCTGATCCAGGGCCTCAGCCTCGGCGGCGAATATGGCGCGGCGGCGAGCTATCTGTCCGAAGTCTCCTCGCCAGAGCATCGCGGCTTCTGGTCGAGCTTTCAGTACGTCACGCTCTACGGCGGCCAATTGCTGGCACTGGCGATGCTGCTGATCATGCAGGTGAGCGGCGCAGAGGAAGCCGCGCTCGCCAGCTGGGGATGGCGCGTCGCCTTCCTCGTCTCCGCGGTGTTGGCACTGGTCGTCTTCTGGATCCGCCGCGGGATCGTCGAGACGCTCGAGCTCAATCCCGAGACCGGCGAAGTCCGCAAGGCCGGCAGCATCGCCGAGCTGTGGCGCGAGCATCGCCGCGCCGTGCTGATCGCCTTCGCCTTCGCGATGGGCAGCAATGTGATCTTCTACACCTTCACCACCTACATGCAGAAATATCTCGTGGTGACGGCGCACATGGGCAAGGACACCGCCAGCGAGATCTGTGCGGTATCGATCCTCGCCGCGCTGCTCGTGCAGCCTCTGGTCGGCGCGCTGTCCGATCGCATCGGGCGCAAGCCGCTCCAGATCACCTTCGGACTCGGCGGATTGCTGTTCACCGCGCCGCTGATGCTGGCGATCGGTCGGACGCACGATCCGCTGACCGCGCTGGTGCTGCTGATGATCGGCCTCGCCATCCTGAGCTGCTCGACCGCGACCAACGCTGCGGTGAAGTCCGAACTCTTCCCCCCGCACCTCCGCGCGCTCGGCATCGGGCTACCCTATGCGCTCAGTCAGTCGATCTTCGGTGGCTCGGCCGAGGCGCTGGCGCTTTCGCTGAAGCAGGCCGGGCATGAGGCGGTCTATTTCTATTATGCGGCGGGCATGGCCGGGGTCGCGCTGATCGGTGCGCTGTTCCTGCGCGAGAGCGCGCCGCGAAAGGTCAAAGCCTGATGCTCACGCTCTACGCCCACCCCTTCTCCTCCTACTGCTGGAAGGTGCTGATCCCGCTGTGGGAAAACGGGGTACCGTTCACCTACGCGACTCTGGAAGAGCCCGCGAACAACGCGGTGCTGGGCAAGCTGTCGCCGTCGGGCAAGTTCCCGATCCTCGTCGATGGCGAGACGATGGTCGCCGAAGCCTCGATCATCATCGAATATCTCCAGCTTCACCACCCTGGCCCGGTGACGCTGATCCCGACCGATCCCGTCGCCGCGCTCGACGTGCGCCTGCTCGATCGGCTTTCGGACAATTATCTGATGGCCGGGCTGCAGGCGATCGTCGACGACCGCATCCGCCCCGAGGAGGAGCGCGATCCGGTGCGGGTCGCCGGGCTGCGCGAGAAGCTCGTCAAGGCGCTCGCCTGGTGGGACGCGCATATCGCCAAACAGGTCTCCGCCGGCCGCGCTTATGCGTGGGACGATTTCAGCCTCGCCGACTGCGCGGCCTTCCCGGCGCTTTTCTACATCGACTGGATCGAGCCCTTCGCCGAGCGTTTCCCCGCGCTCCACGCCTATCGCGCCCGCCTGATGGAGCGGCCGAGCATCCGGCGCGCCGTCGACGAGGCCCGGCCTTACCGCCACTATTTCCCGTTCGGCGCTCCTGACCGGGATTAAGGCTCCGACCTGTCGGCCCGCTTGTGGACGATCGTGATCTCATAATGGATGCGGACCCAGCCGCCGACGAGTGACTTGCCGCCGACCCGCGGCGGGCGGACGAGGAACTGCCAGGCGGCGTCCTGGATCGCCCGCGCCAGATGCGATCCCGCCGGGCTGTCGCCGAGCGCGACGCAATCCTCGACATGGAAGCGCGGCGCCGTACGGCAGGCGATGTCGGCCCAGCCGCCCTCAGGGATGTTGGCCTTGGCGATATAGGGGCTGACCTCGGCATCGGTCGGGCGGCGATACCATTCGGCGGCATAGAGCGGCTGGCCGTTCGGGCCGCTGCCCGCCGGCGCGGAATCGCCCGATTCCCCGGATCCGCTGCCGCTGCCCTTGCCGGCATCGGCATGGCTCGGCAGCTTGGAGACGTCGGCGGCGGCGAAGTCTTCCGAAGTCAGCGGGATGAAGTCCGACGGCAGATGGCTGGTCGGCAGCTTCGGCGGCTCGACGGTCGGCTTGGGCATGCGGACCGGGGTCGTACGCGCCGCCTTCGAACTCTGCTTCTGCGATTCGTGCTTCTGCGACTGCGCCTTCTTGTCGTCGTTCGACAGGTTGAAGGTCGTGAGCGTGCCCTGCCCATTCTTGGTGCCGAAGATCGTCGGCGTCATGTTGAGCAGCATCAGCAGGATGAGGATGTTGACGAGCAGCGCGATGGCAAGCGACAGCGGCCGCCGCCACCAGGGCACGTCGGATCCTGAAGTTTCAAGAGGAGGGGCCGCGTCGGGCATGCCTGAGCGGCCTACAAATCCTGTTGCGTTGCGGCAATCTGTTGAACGCAACGGTCTGGCGCTTTTGTGCAGGACAAGCTTAAGGAGCGCCGAACGAAAATGCCGGAGCCGGGGCCCCATGATCACCATCCGCGAAGCTGACCTGATCGAGAGCGTCGCCGACGCGCTCCAGTACATCTCTTACTATCACCCGATGGATTATATCCGCGCCCTCGGGGACGCCTATGAGGCCGAGCAGGGCCCGGCGGCCAAGGATGCGATCGCGCAGATCCTGACCAACAGCCGGATGTGCGCCGAGGGGCACCGCCCGATCTGCCAGGATACCGGCATCGTCACGGTCTTCGTGAAGTGGGGGCAGGACTGCCGCCTCGAATCGGACAAGAGCCTGCAGGAGGTGATCGACGAGGGCGTGCGCCGCGCCTACCGCAACCCCGAGAACCCCTTGCGCGCCTCAATCCTGAAGGATCCCGCCTTCAGCCGCGTCAACACCAAGGACAACACGCCTTCCGTCCTCCATGTCGAGATGGTCCCCGGCCATCATGTCGACGTGACCGTCGCGGCGAAGGGCGGCGGCTCCGAGAACAAGAGCAAGTTCAAGATGCTCAACCCCAGCGATTCGATCGTCGACTGGGTGCTGGAGATGATCCCGCAGATGGGCGCCGGCTGGTGCCCGCCCGGCATGCTCGGCATCGGCATCGGCGGCACCGCCGAGAAAGCCGTGCTGCTCGCCAAGGAATCGCTGATGGGCGATATCGACATGGCGCAGCTCAAGGCACGCGGCCCTCAGACCAAGATCGAGGAGCTGCGCATCGAGATCTTCGACAAGGTGAACGCGCTCGGCATCGGCGCGCAGGGGCTGGGCGGGCTCGCCACCATCCTCGACGTGAAGATCATGGACTGGCCGACGCATGCCGCCTCCAAGCCGATCGCGATGATCCCCAATTGCGCCGCGACGCGCCACGCCCACTTCCACCTCGACGGCTCCGGCCCCGCCTATCTCGAGACGCCGAAGCTCGAGGATTGGCCCAAGGTCGAGTGGGCACCGTCGAAGGAATCGATCCGCGTCGATCTCGACACGCTGACGCCCGAGGTGGTGGCGAGCTGGAAGCCGGGCGATCGCCTGCTCCTCAACGGCAAGATGCTCACCGGCCGCGACGCCGCCCACAAGCGCATCCAGGACATGCTGGCGAAGGGCGAGGAACTGCCCGTCTCGTTCAAGGGCCGCGTGATCTATTATGTCGGCCCGGTCGATCCGGTGCGCGACGAGGTCGTCGGCCCTGCAGGCCCCACCACGGCGACGCGCATGGACAAGTTCACCAAGATGATGCTCGACCAGACCGGCCTGCTCGCCATGGTCGGCAAGGCCGAGCGAGGCCCTGCGGCGATCGAGGCGATCAAGGAAGCGAGGTCCGCCTACCTGATGGCGGTCGGCGGCGCGGCCTATCTCGTCGCCCGCGCGATCAAGGGCGCGAAGGTCGTCGGCTTCGAAGACCTCGGCATGGAGGCGATCTACGAGTTCGACGTGAAGGACATGCCGGTGACGGTCGCGGTCGACGCGACGGGCACCAGCGTCCACCACACCGGGCCGCTGGTGTGGCGCGAGAAGATCGCCAAGGAACGGCTGCTCGAAAAGGCCTGAGCGTTTGATCGGCTCACGCCGATAGCGGCACCAGCGGAGGCTGGATCGCCCTCTAGTAAAGCGACGTCAGGATAACGCCGGCGATCACGGCGATGCCGGCGACGATCTGCTTGGCCCTCAGCGTCTCGCGGAACAGGCGGTGGCCGGCGAGCGCCGCCATCGGCGCCTCGACCACGCCGACCGCGCGCACCGGCGCCGCCGGCGACAGGGCCAGTGCGACGAACCAGCCGGACGAGGCGCAGGCACCGCAGAAACCGGCCCCCAGCGACGCGCGCCAGCTTCGCAGCACGGCGCGAACCGTGTCGGGATGACGCAGCAGCAGGATCAGGACCAGCGCTGCCGTCTGGATCGCCTGGACGATCGGCACGCAGAGCATCGCCGCGAGGATCGGGTGCGGCGCGTCCATCGCCAGCGCGGCGTGGCGGAAGGCGTTCAGCGAGAATCCGAAGAACAGCCCCGATGCCAATCCGAACGCAGCACCGGCCAGCGACTGCGCGCGCGATTCGATCCGCGCGGGCCAGCTCAGCGCCACCAGACCGACGGTCGTGATCACGACGCCCATCCACGCGATGGCGTTCAGCCGATCATGGTAGATCGCCAGCCCCAGCAGGGCGGCCAGCGGCAGCGAGCTCTGCTGCAGGGCCGTCGCGACCGCGAAACCGGCGCGGTGCATCGCCATTAGCAGCGTGGCGGTCGCCAGCACCTGCGCCGCAGCCCCCGTCACCGCCGACAGCCAGAAAGCCGTGCCGAAGTGCGGATGGGCGGCGGGCACCACGAGGAAGGCGACGGTCGCGAACAGGATGGAGAAGGGCAGGCCGAACAGGAAGCGCACCAAAGTCGCTCCCCACGGCCCGGCCGACGCCATCACCCCGCGTTGCAGCGCGTTGCGGGCGACCTGAAACGCCGACGCGGCGATCGTCACGGGAATCCAGAGCAGGGTGAACACGGGTCAGGTGGCAGTCGTCATGCGTCGTCCGAACAGCGCCCGCGCAGCGGTCGATCGTGCCAGCCAGGCGACGATGGCGGCGAGCAGGAAGGTGACCAGCCACCACCAGAACGTCTCGCGCAGCAACCAGCTGGCCCAGGTCGTGATGTCCAGCGCTTGCGGACCGAGCGCTTTGCCAATCTGTCGAAGCAGGTGTCGCCAGCCTTCGGACCAGAGGATCGCCAGCGCGAACACGACCATCCTCCGATCGCGCAGCGCCAGCAGCGCTGGCAGCGTCAGAATCAGATGGACGGCGCGGTAGCCAATATTCTGCGCCGAGAAGAAACAACCGACGATCAGCAGCGCGCCGACCATCAGGAAAGCCCGCTCTGCCCGGCTCAGGCCCTCCAGTCGTTCGGCAAGGTCTCCGCGCAGCCCCCAGACCAACGCGACGATCATCGCGACGCCGGTCATGCCCCAGCGTACGACGCCCCGCGCCTCCGATGGGATCATGCCTCGCTCGGCGAGCGCGCCGCCCACGGTGATCGAGCCGAACATGTCGCCGAAATAGCCACCGGTCGGGATCAGGTGCAGCGCGCGGGCGAGATCGCCCTGCGCCACCACGACGAACAGCGCGACGACGACCAGCGTCGCCGCGGTCACCGCCAGCAGCTTCACCGGCCGCTCGCGCGCGGCGATCGCCATCAGCGTCATCGGATAATATTTGAGCAGCCCGGCGAGCAACGCGAGCGCATAGCCGAGATAGCGTATCGCCCCGCTCCGCAGCGCCAACGTCGCCGCCCCCGCGGCCAGCAGGAAAAGCACCAGATCGTTGTTCGCGCGCTCCACCGCGAACAGGCTGGCGCTTGAAACCACGCCGAGCGCGATCAACCAGGCGCCGCCGCGCGTCCGCGCCCCCGGCATCAGCCACAACGCCCCGAAGAAGCCGATCCCGACCAGCGCCCCGATCGGCCACAGCCATCCCAGCGTCATCGGGAAGATGCGCAGCGCCATCCAAGCGGGCGAATAATCGAATACCCGTGCCAGCGGATCGCAGGGGTTGGCGACATAGATATCGATCCCCTGGTTTGCGCAGCGCACCGCCGACAGGACGGTATCGGTATCGAGGAAGGGGAATTCCCAGAGGTCGATCCCCCAGATCTTCCCGATCGCGCGATAGGCGGAAAAGCCCGCGATCAGCCGGATCGCAGCCAGCAGACCGAAGAAGCCGAGGCCGACCAGCACCGGGATCATCCGGCGGCCCGGGGACTGTTCGCGTGTCGCTGTCATTCCCCGCCTATTCCCCGTCCGTAATTTCTACGCAACATTGCGTGCTTCCAAGCGCGGACCGCCTCGGTTAGGGGCGTTTCCTTCGCGTATCACGGAGTTGCCCATGCTCGGTGGCAAGAAAATTGCCGTCGTCCTTCCCGCTTACAACGCGGCGCTGACGCTGCGGCAGACCTATGCCGAAATCCCGCTCGACATCGTCGACGACGTGATCCTGACCGACGATGCCAGCCGTGACGACACGATCGCGGTGGCGCGCGAGCTCGGCATCCATGTCGTGATCCACGAGAAGAACCGCGGCTACGGCGGCAACCAGAAGAGCTGCTATGCCGAGGCGCTGCGGCGCGGGGCCGACATCGTCGTGATGCTCCACCCCGATTATCAGTACACGCCGCGGCTGGTGACGGCGATGGCGAGCATGATCGCGTCCGACCAATATGACGTCGTCCTGGCGTCCCGCATCCTCGGCAAGGGCGCGCTCGTCGGCGGGATGCCGCTCTACAAATATGTCGCCAACCGGCTGCTGACCGCGTTCGAGAATCTGGTGATCGGCCAGAAGCTCAGCGAATATCATTCGGGCTACCGCGCCTGGAGCCGGCAGCTGCTCGAGCGGCTGCCGCTGAACGAATGTTCGGACGATTTCGTGTTCGACAATCAGATGCTGGTGCAGGCCGCCTGGTTCGATTTCCGCATCGGCGAGATCAGCTGCCCGACGAAGTATTTCGAGGAAGCGTCCAGCATCAATTTCCGCCGCAGCTGCACCTATGGCTTCGGCGTGATCGGATCGGCACTGACCTATCGCTTCGCCAAGCTCGGCCTCAAGAAGTCCGATCTGTTCAAGGCCGATCCGGCGCTCGCCTTCGGCGCACAGCTCGGGGCATGAGGCGGACGTGAAGGGCAAGATAGGCGCCGCTTTCGTCGGCATCGGGCTGATCCTGCTGCTCGGCGCGGCCTTCGTCGCTGCGCGCCTGCCGCGGGCGCATCACTGGATCGATCGCCTGTCGAGCCTCGCCGAATGGCTGCCGATGCCGAACTGGGTGGCGTTCAGCGGCATCCAGATCCTCGTCGCCGCGTTCGGCTTCCTACCCGCATCGCTGCTCGCCGTCACGGCGGGGGCGACCTATGGGCTGTGGCTCGGCACGCTGATCTCGGCGGTGGGGACGATGCTGGGCGGCTGGATCGCTTTCCTGCTCGCGCGGTCGGTGTTGCGGCCCTGGATCGCCAAACTCATCGCGCGCTTTCCCGCCTCGCAGCGCTTCGACGCAGCCGTCGCGACCGAAGGCTGGCGCTTCGTGATGCTGATGCGCATCTCGCCGGTGATGCCTTTCGCGGCGACCAGCTACGGCCTCGGCCTCACCCGCATCACACAGAGCGCCTATCTGGTCGGCACGCTCGCCTCGTTGCCGGCACTGGTCGGCTATGTCGCGCTGGGCGCGGTCGGGCGGGCGAGCTGGATGACGGGGCACGGCAACGGCGGCCCGCTCCACATCATCCTGCCCGTCGTCGGGATCATCGCGGTGGTGGTCGCCGTGCTGCGGCTGCGTAGCCTCGCCAACCGCACGGGTCTTACGGACGCGCTGTAGATGCGGCCGTGGCGCGCTCTTCTGGCTCCGTGGTGGGCGATCGAGCTAGCCACCGGCGCCAAGGCGTTCTGCGACAATCCGATCATCGGATCGCGGCGGCTCAACCGGCTGGGCCTGCACGCCGCGCGCGTCCGGCTGGCCGATCGGATGGCGGCGAAGCGGCGACGACGGCTCGCCGCTCTCGTCTCGCCCGACGATGCCGCCGCCTTCGAACGCGACGGCTTCGTCGTGAAACGCGATTTCCTGCCGCCCGAGCAGTTCGCCGCACTCCGTGACCAGCTTCTCGGCCATGCCGCCCCGGCGCGCGAGATGGTGCAGGGCGATACGATCACGCGCCGCATCGCCTTCGATCCCGAATTGCTGAGGGCCGCTCCGGCCGCCCGCGCGCTGCTCCGCAATCCCGGCTGGCGCGGGCTGATCCGCTATGCGGGCAGCTTCGATGCCGAGCCTTTGGTCTATGTGCAGTCGATCCTGCCCAACCGCCACGCCGCGCCGCCCGATCCCCAGACCTCGCTCCACGCCGATACCTTCCACGCGACGGTGAAGGCCTGGCTGTTCCTGACCGACGTCGCAGAGGACGACGGCCCGTTCGTCTACGTCCCCGGCTCGCACCGCGTCGATGAGAAACGGCTGGCGTGGGAGACCGAACGGTCGCTGCACGCTGCGAGCGGGCTGGATCGGCTCTCGTCGCGCGGATCGCTGCGGATCGAGCGCGGGGAACTGGCGGCGCTCGGCCTGCCCGCGCCCAGGAGCTTCGCCGTGCCCGCCAACACGCTCGTCGTCGCCGACACCCACGGTTTCCACGCCCGTGGCCCCGCGAAAGGCACGTCGACCCGGATCGAGGTCTGGGCCTACCAGCGCGGCAATCCCTTCCTGCCGTGGGCGGGGCTCGATCCGCTCGGGGTGCCCGGCATCGCAGAGCGCCGCGTGCCGCTCTATTGGCGCTTCACCGACTGGACGAAGGCTTTGCTCGGCCAGACGTGGCGCGACGTCGGGCGACTTCGCCCCGGCGACTGACCTAGGCGGCCACGATCGGCCCGACGCGGCCCTCCACCTCGGCATAGCCCGCCGCGGCACCGATGACCGAATAGACGCCGTCCGCGCGCTGCTCGAGCCGTGGTTGCACCGTATAGGCCGGCCGCACGCGGGCGGCGGCGAGCGCGGCGGCGACGGTTCCGCTTTCCGCCAGGCGCAGCAGATTGAGGCGCGTCGGGAACAGAATCTCGCGCTCGCCCCCTTCCGAAAGGCCGACCGCGTCGGCAGGCCCGATCCATTCGGGCGCGACGATCTCATGCCCGTCGCACCCCGCGACCTGCCCGGCCGGGGCCGCGCAGACGAAGAAATGCGTGTCGAAGCGCTTGCCCCGCCCGGCTGGCGTCACCCAGCGCGCGAAGGGCACGATCGCATCGAGCGGCAAGCGCCCGCCACTGGCGACCAGCACCTCGCGGAAGCCCGTCGCCTCGCACGCCACAGGCGCGATCGCCTCGCCCTGCGCATCGACCGCGATGAACAGGCCGACTTCCTCGAACGTCTCGCGGAAGCCCGCGATCCGCAGCGCGCGCTCCTCGGCGGCAAGGCCCTTGCCGCCGACGGTCAGCGCATCCCAGGCGGGATCGTGATCGTCGGCATCGACGGTGCCTCCAGGAAAGACCAACGCGGAAGGGAAGGGTCCCTTCGCCGAGCGCAACACCATCAGCACCTCGAACGGATCGTCGCGCACCAGCAGCAGCGTCGCGGCAACACGGATCGGCACGGCGTCGCTCATTGCAGAAATCCTCCTTTGGCGAGACATTCGGCCCATTCGCGCGCCGGGTCACTGTCCGCGACGATGCCCGATCCCAGCCCGAGCCGCGCGGGCCTTCCCGGTTGGACGGCCAGCGTCCGGATCGCAACGTTGAAGGCGGCGGCATCGCGACGCATCCAGCCGATCGCGCCGGTGTAGGGTCCGCGCGGGCCGATCTCGATATCGGCGATCACCTCGGCAGCGCGCAGCTTAGGCGCCCCGGTCACCGATCCGCAGGGGAAAGCGGCGCGGAGCAGATCGATCGGGCCCAGCCCCGCCGCCAGCCGCGCCTCGACCGTGGAGGTCATCTGCAGCACCGTCGGATAGTGCTCCACCGTGAAGAGCGCGCTGGTCTCCACGGTGCCCGGCTCGGCGACGCGCGAGAGATCGTTGCGCAGTAGATCGGTGATCATCAGATTTTCGGCGCGCTCCTTCGGGCTGGCGTGGAGTTGCGCGGCGCGCAGGGCATCGAGGGCGGCATCGCCCGATCGTGGCGCGGTCCCTTTCATCGGCCGTGCGGTGATCCGTCCCTCGGCCAGCGTGAAGAAGAGCTCGGGCGAGACCGAGAGCAAGGCGCGGTCGCCGAGGTCGACGATCCCGCCATATCCCGCTGCGGACCGTTCGCGGATGCGCGCGTAGAGCGCCAGCGGATCGCCCTGCCAGTCGATTTCGCACGGGAAGGTCAGGTTCGCCTGATAGATGTCGCCGGCCGCGATCAGATCGAGGATGCGGCGCACCGCACCCGCATGCCAGCCCTGGTCGACGAGGGGGCGGAGGGCACCGATCTGCGCGCCTTCGGGCGGCGGAAGCGCGTCGGCCATCCCCGCGACCTCCTCGGCACCGTCGAACAGCCCGAACCACAGGAGCGGCCATTCCCGTTCGCCTTCCGACTGCGGCCAGCGCGGCTCGAAGGCGACGCCCGCCTCATAGGCCAGATAGCCCGCCGCCTCCTTGCCCTCGTCCAGCGCCTTGCCGAGCCGCTCGATAGCGCCGTCCAGTTCCTCCACCCGCCACGCGGCAATCACCCGCTGCGGTTCGCGGTAGAGGCGCGCCGTCCCGCCGGGGCGGGCATCGTCGAGCAGGACGAAGGGCGTGCCCGCGCAGACGCCCGGCCATCGCAACCGGCCTTCCGCCTTCGCCCGGTCGATCGCGCCCATGCCTCTCCTCAATTCCCGCGCCCGGTTAGCGCTTTCGGCGCGCGATCAAAGCGCTTTCGTGGCTGGGCACCGGCCCCGCGCTGGACCCAGGGGTGACGGTCGTCGCCGTTGACCGTGTCGATGCGCCTTTGGGCAAGGGCGATGGCGACACCGCCGCTCTCGGCCAGCGCAGGCGCATCGAGCCGCAGCCAGCGCCCGCCGCAGCTGCGCGGCAGGCGGCGATCGCTGACGACGATGTCGGCCCAGCGGCAGGCGGCGGCGAGCTTGTCCCAATCGAGGATGTTGCGGCTGCGCGTCGCGAGCAGATGCCAGTCCCGCCCGCCGCGCTCGATCTTCGCGACGCAGGCATCGTCCGAACAGGCCGCGCCGGGCATCGCGTCGAGATCGAGCGCGGTCGCCTGGATGCCCGCGCCCCAGCCGAGCAGATCGCGGACATAATCGCCGGTTCTCGGCCGCAGCAGGCGAAGCTCTCCCGAAGGCCCGCGCACCGCCATGTGGCGGCCGTCGCCCGTGACGAGCAGATCGGGCGCCGGGGTCAGCAATGTCCAGATCGCGCCGATCGCCAGCGGGACGAGACCGAGCCGCCGCGCCTTCGTCCGCCACAAGGCGATCCACAGGCCGCCGAACGCCATCAGCAGATAGGCACCCAGAGGCATCGACGGCAGCGCGGTCACCGCACCGGGCAAGGTCGCGACTTCATGCGCGAGCCACAGGAGGAAGCGCAGGCCGAGGCCCGCCAGCCACCAGAAAGGCGCACCCAGCCCGACGATGTCGGCGATCAGCGCCAGCGCCTCGGCCGGCATGATCACGAAGGTGGTGAGCGGGATGGCGAGGATGTTGGCGAAGGCGCCGTAAACGCCGGCGCGGTGGAAGTGGTAGAGACCGATCGGTGCCAGCGCCGCCTCGACGAGCAGGCCGGTCGCGAGCAGCATGATCAGTTCGCGCACGATCCGACGGCCGAAGCCTTCCTCGCGCTTCAGGCCGACGTCGCGGATGCGCGGATGGTCGGCGAAGGCGATGATCGCGGTGACGGCGGCGAAGCTCAGCTGGAAGGAAGGGCCGACCAGCGCCTCGGGCCGGAAGAGCAGGACGATCAGCGCGCCGGTCGCGACCAACCGCAGCGTCATCGCCTCGCGGCCCAGAGCGATGCCACCGAGTACGAGCAGCGAGGCGACGCAGGACCGGACGGTCGGCACCTCGGCACCCGACAGCAGGGTATAAGCGATGCCGGCCAGCGCGCCCATCCCGGCTGCGATCAAGAGCAGCGGCGCCCGGAGCGCGAGCCACGGGCTGAGCGCCAGCAGCCGCAAGGTGATGAAGATCGTCGCGGCGATCACCGCGGCGACATGGAGCCCGCTGATCGACAGCAGATGGGCGAGGCCGGAGCGGCGGAAATCGTCGGATGCGGAGAGATCGATCCCGCCGACGTCCCCGGTCACGAACGCCGCCGCGACGCCGCCGGTGTTGCCCGCCAGCCGTCCCTCGATATGCGCGGTCAGGGTCGCGCGCTTGCCGTCGAGCCACTGCTGCCATCCGCTGGTCGGCGGTGCGGGAGCGACCACCTTCGGTGTCTCCAGCGCCTTGCCCGTCGCGCCGATCCGCTGGAACCAGGCGACGCGGGCGAAATCGTAGGCACCCGGCACCGCGGCGGTCGGCGGCGGCACCAGCCGCGCCTTGAGCGAAACGCGGGCGCCGGGATCGAGCGGACCGGTCGCCTGATCCTCGGTGAGGCTGACGCGCGCCCGTGGCGGCAGGCCCGGCGCCGGATCGAGCGCCAGCGTCAGCCGCACCGCCTGACGGGCGGGGAGATGTTCGTTCAGCAGGATCGTCCCCGTCACCTGCGTTACCACCGGGCGTGCCAGCACCGGCGCGGCGACCTCGTGGCTGCGCATCCACGCCAGCCCGCAGCCGAGGCAGGCGGTCAGCGCGCCCCAGGCGATCAGATGCGCCACCCGCCCGCCCCGCCACGCCGCCAGCGCGACCAGCCCGATGCCGCCGCTCGCGAGCAGGAACAGCAGCCATGCACGCGCGTCGGGCAGGCCGAACCAAGCGGCGATGCCGACCCCGAGCATCACCGGAAGCCACAGAGGCAGCTGGTCGCGCTCCGCCTCCAGCCAGCGTTCGACGCCCGCCAGCATCGTGCCGGTTTGTCGCCTCAAGGACGCTATGCTAGGGGCCGCAGCCCTCCGTGCCGGCATCGGCCACGAGCTTGAAAGAGGCTTTTCTTGAGCGCAAGCACCGAAGCGACCGGCTCCGCCGTCGTCACCCGTTTCGCCCCGTCGCCGACCGGCTTCCTCCACATCGGCGGGGCGCGGACCGCCCTGTTCAACTGGCTGTTCGCCCGTCATCACGGCGGCAAGTTCCTGCTGCGGATCGAGGATACCGACCGCACCCGATCGACCGAACCGGCGATCGAAGCGATCCTCGACGGGATGCGCTGGCTGGGCCTCGATTGGGACGGCGAGGAGACCTACCAGTTCGCCCGCGCCGAACGGCACGCTGCCGTCGCCCACGAGATGCTGGCGGCCGGCACCGCCTATCGCTGCTGGATGACGCAGGAGGAGCTCGCCGCGCAGCGCGAGGCCGCGCAGGCCGAGAAGCGCCCGTTCAAGGTCCAGAGCCCGTGGCGCGACCGCACCGACGGCCCGCAGGGCGAGCCGCACGTCCTGCGCCTCAAGGCCGATCTGACCGGCGAGACGACGATCGACGATCGCGTCCAGGGCAGCGTCACCGTCCAGAACGAGATCCTCGACGACATGGTGCTGCTCCGCTCGGACGGCACGCCGACCTACATGCTCGCGGTCGTCGTCGACGATCACGACATGGGCATCACCCACGTCATCCGTGGCGACGATCACCTCAACAACGCCTTCCGCCAATTGGGCATCATCCGCGCGATGGGCTGGCCGGTGCCGACCTATGCGCACATCCCGCTGATCCATGGTGCCGATGGCGCCAAGCTCTCCAAGCGCCACGGCGCGCTCGGAGTCGATGCGTACCGCGACGAGCTCGGCCTGCTGCCCGAGGCGGTCTCCAATTATCTCCTCCGTCTCGGCTGGGGGCATGGCGACGAGGAGATCATCAGCCGCGAGCGCGCGATCGAGGTGTTCGACCTCGCCAACGTCGGCCGCTCCGCATCGCGCTTCGATCTCAAGAAGCTCGAGAATCTGAACGGCCATTACATCCGCGAGTCCGACGACGCCCGACTCGCCGGAATCGTCGCGAAAAAGCTGGCGATTTCCGACTCGGGGCGCCAAGATTTGCTGCGCCGCGCCATGCCTTCGATGAAGCCGAGAGCCAAGAATATCAACGAGTTGGCGGACGGTGCCGGCTTCCTGTTTAGCACACGCCCGCTCCCGATGGACGAGGGGGCGGCCAAGCTGCTAGAGGGCCCGGCGCGCGCACTTCTCGCGCGTGCCCGGGAAGCCCTCGCGGCGGCCGACGACTGGAGCGCGGAAACGCTCGAAGCCGCCGTTCGCCAGGTGGCGGAAGCGGAGTCGGTCGGTCTCGGCAAGGTCGCGCAGCCGCTGCGCGCCGCGCTGGTGGGCCGCACCACCTCTCCGGGCATCTTCGACGTGCTTGTCCTCCTCGGTCGCGAGGAGAGCCTGGCACGGCTGGACGATCAATCCGGTCGTTCGGCGCCCCACGTAACGGAGACATTGAATGGGTGAGACGAGCACGGTCGGCATCGGCGGCAAGAGCTTCGACTATCCGGTTCTTTCGGGATCGACCGGACCCGACGTGGTCGACATCCGAAAGTTCTACGCGGACACGGGCGCCTTCACCTACGACCCCGGTTTCACCTCCACCGCGAGCTGCGAATCCAAGATCACCTACATCGACGGCGATGCGGGCATCCTGCTTCACCGCGGCTATGCGATCGATCAGCTGGCCGAACAATCGAGCTTCATGGAGGTCTCGTACCTGCTGCTGAACGGCGAGCTGCCCAGCAAGGCCGAGCTCGACAAGTTCACCTACACGATCAGCCGCCACACGATGGTGCACGAGCAGCTGGCGACCTTCTTCCGCGGTTTCCGCCGCGATGCCCACCCGATGGCGATCATGTGCGGCGTCGTCGGCGCGCTCTCGGCCTTCTACCACGATTCGACCGACATCGACGATCCCGAGCAGCGCACGATCGCCAGCCACCGGCTGATCGCCAAGATCCCGACGCTGGCCGCGATGGCCTACAAATATTCGGTCGGCCAGCCGTTCGTCTTCCCGAAGAACGATCTGAGCTACGCAGGCAACTTCCTGCGCATGACCTTCTCGGTCCCGGCCGAGGAATATGAGGTCGATCCGATCATCGAATCGGCGATGGACAAGATCTTCATCCTCCATGCCGATCACGAGCAGAACGCCTCGACCTCGACCGTCCGCCTCGCGGGCTCGTCGGGCGCGAACCCGTTCGCCTGCATCGCGGCGGGCATCGCCTGCCTGTGGGGCCCGGCGCACGGCGGCGCCAACGAGGCCGCGCTCAACATGCTGCGCGAGATCGGCACGCCCGATCGCATCCCCGAGTACATCGCCCGCGCCAAGAACAAGGACGATCCGTTCCGGCTGATGGGCTTCGGTCACCGCGTCTACAAGAACTTCGATCCGCGCGCGAAGGTGCTGTCCAAGGCCGCGACCGAGGTGCTCGACAAGCTCGGCATCAGCGATCCGGTGCTGGATACCGCGCGCGAGCTGGAGCGGATCGCGCTCAGCGATCCCTACTTCATCGA
>Ga0164294_10002608_pt1 | contig 16256 bp, 15 predicted proteins | sample GEODES005metaG_FD_111479 | JGI IMG/M metagenome (GOLD analysis project Ga0164294, IMG submission 111479) | Oligotrophic lake water microbial communities from Sparkling Lake, Wisconsin, USA - GEODES005 metaG | ecosystem: Environmental > Aquatic > Freshwater > Lake | place: USA: Sparkling Lake...
CTGTGAGATCAACCATGGGGACAACGCGCGCATAATTCAACCGCGTCGGCCCGATCACGCCGACCACGCCGACCACTTTGCCGCCGTCATCGCGCCATGGCGAGGCGATCACCGCCGAGCCCGACAGCGCGAACAGCCGGTTCTCGCTGCCGATGAAAATCCGCGCGGATTGCGCCTCGCGCGCTGCATCGAGAACGCTTGCAATCGCCTCGGTGTTTTCCAGCTGATCGAGCAATTGCCGCACGCGCTCGATGTCCGAAAGCGCCGTCTCATCGAGCAGATTGGCTTGGCCGCGCACCACCAGAACCGGGCGCTGGGCGGCATCGCGACTCCACACCGCCAGCCCGCGCTCGACCAGCGCGGCGCTCGCCGCATCCAGCGCAGAACGTCCGCTGGCGATCTCGCTCAGGGTAAGCGCAGCCGCTTCGGCCAGCGTGCGCCCCGTCATCCGCGCGGTCAGGTAATTGCCCGCGTCCTCCAGCGCGGCCGGACTGGACAGCCTCGGCATCTGGATCACCCGGTTGTCGACCCCGCCATCCTCGCCCACCAGCACCACCAGCGCGCGCTCCAGACCCAGCGGAACGAACGAAACCTCCCGCAGTCTGGGCTCGCGCCGCGGCACCATGACCACGCCCGCCCCTGCCGAAAGCTCGGACAGCGCAAGGCTGGCCGCCGCAATGGCGGCTTCGATCGTGCCGCCGCCTGCCAGCCCACGCTCGATTTGCGCGCGGTCGCTGGCCGAGGGTTCGGCAACTTGCATGATCCCGTCGACGAACAGCCGCAAACCGACATCGGTGGGCATCCGCCCGGCGCTGGTATGCGGCGCGGCGAGCAGGCCGGCATCCTGCAGTTCCTGAAGCACCGAGCGGATCGAAGCCGGGGACAGATTGATCCCGGCCGTTCCCGCCAACGTTTTGGAGCCGACCGGCTGGCCGCTGGCGATATAGCCTTCGACCACCAGACGGAAAATTTCCCGCGCGCGGCTTGAAAGTTCGGTGAGTGTCACTCCGGTCATACGCGCTGTCTAGGCGCTATGGCGGCGATTAAAAACCCGCCCTTTCGCTCCCGCCTCTTTCAATCCGCGCCGCGCGGGCTAAGAGCGGGGCCAATATCCTGCTCGGGGCGCAGTGCCCCCGGCATACCCCCAATCTGGAGCTTACCCCATGCGCCCTTCCGGCCGCGCCGCAGACCAAATGCGGAGCATCTCGATCGAAACCCACTTCACCAAGCACGCCGAAGGCTCGGTCCTGATCGGTTTTGGCGATACCAAAGTGCTCGTCACCGCTTCGGTCGAAGAGCGCGTGCCGCCGTTCATGCGCGGCAAGGGCGAAGGCTGGGTCACCGCCGAATACTCGATGTTGCCGCGCGCCACGCATACCCGCAGTTCGCGCGAAGCAGCCAAAGGCAAACAATCGGGCCGCACGCAGGAAATCCAGCGCCTGATCGGGCGCTCCTTGCGTGCCGTCACCGACATGAAAAAGCTGGGCGAGCGGCAGATCACGATCGATTGCGATGTGATCCAGGCCGATGGCGGCACGCGTACCGCGTCGATCTCGGGCGCGTGGGTGGCGCTCAGGCTTGCGGTGCAAGGGCTGATGGACAGCGGCGCGATCACCGATGATCCGCTGACCCGCAAGGTTGCGGCGATCTCGTGCGGCATTCATCAAGGCACCCCGGTGCTCGATCTCGACTACATCGAAGACAGTTCCGCCGATGCCGACGCCAACTTCGTTTTGATCGAGGGCGGCCATATCGCCGAAGTGCAGGCCACCGCCGAAGGCGCGACCTATGACGAGGAAGGCTTGCTCCGCTTGCTGCGCCTTGCGCGCATCGGCTGCGGTGAGATTTTCGCGGCGCAAGAGAAAGCCGTGGCGCGGTGACACGCCTGCTTGCGCCCGGCAAACTGGTAATTGCCTCGCACAATGCGGGAAAATTGCGGGAAATCCGGCCGCTGCTGGAGCCTTACGGGATGGAGTGCATCTCGGCCGGTGACCTCGGCTTGCCCGAACCGGCTGAAACCGGCACCACCTTTGGCGAAAACGCCCTGATAAAAGCCCACGCTGCAGCGTCTGCGGCCGGCCTCCCGGCCATCGCCGATGATTCGGGCTTATGCGTTGTCGCGCTCGGCGGCGCGCCCGGCGTCTACACGGCCGATTGGGCAGAAGCCGCGCCGTTCGAAGGTGGCCCCGGGCGCGACTGGTACATGGCGATGGGCAAAGTGGAGGGCAAGCTGGCGCAGCTTGGCCCTGACACCCCGCGCGATTGCTGGTTCACTTGCGTGCTGGCAATCGCCTGGCCCGATGGCACCAGCGCGGTTTATGAAGGCCGCGCCATGGGCACCTTGACCTGGCCGCCGCGCGGAACTCTGGGGTTCGGCTATGATCCGGTGTTCGTGCCCGCCGGAGATACCCGTACCTTTGCCGAACTGGACCCCGCAGAAAAGCACCGCATCAGCCACCGCGCCGCCGCTTTTTCGAAGCTCGTCGCGGGAGCGTTAGTGGCTTAGCCATCCTTGCGGTGGTCGGCGGGGGATCAAGGTAGACCGCCTCACCAACGACATTGCCCGGTTCGGCGTACCGGCATACCAGATAGTCATCCTGCGCATTGCTCTCAATCGCGCATCCTACTTGGCGCGTGTTCTGCCAGATGATCTGGGTATAATGGCCAACGTCGTGCCAGTTTCCCGTGCTGGAAACTTTGGGAAAGATGGCGCGCTTGAACAACGCGCGTTCTTCCAGAAAGCTCTGGATCATCTCCTCGATCGAATATTCGCCAGCCGTGCCGCTCCACAGGTTCTCGCCCTCGCCGAGACGCGCGGCGCTGGGGGAATGCTCAAGCACAGCGCGCGCGGCAAGCACTTTGGCCCATTCGCGGGCATGCGCCGCCAGAGTTTCGCTCCACGTTAGCGGGGCGATCTTAAGGCTGAGGCGCTCCTTGTTCTGCGCGGCGAGCAGGCGTCCTGCCAGGACCTTTGCGGGTACTTGCGGGGCATTGACCGGGCCGGCTGCGCGCGCCGGTACCATCAAACCAGCCGCAAGGCTGGCGGCGATGCTCCAGACCATCAGGACAACTCGCTTGCTCATGGCGATACTCTTGATTTTGCCAGATCTCTTGATTTTGCCAGATCTCTTGATTTTCGCTGCCTTGACTTTGGCACAATGGCCGCGTGTGAGTAGGGCATGACCCTTGCACTATATATCCACTGGCCGTTCTGTCTTGCTAAATGTCCGTACTGCGATTTCAACAGCCACGTGCGCGCCGCCACCGATGCCGCGCAGTGGCAGAGCGCGCTGCTGGCAGACATGGCGCACGAGGCCGCGCTGACACCTGGGGCCATGCTCAACTCGATCTTTTTCGGCGGCGGCACCCCCTCGCTGATGCCGCCAGCGCTGGTCGAAGCACTGATCGCGGCGGCATCGCGACACTGGCGGTTCGCTCCGGATATCGAGATCACGCTGGAGGCCAATCCTTCGTCGGTCGAGGCCGCCAATTTTGCCGCCTTGAAGCTGGCGGGGATCAACCGCGCCTCGCTCGGGCTGCAGGCGCTTGATGACCAGACCTTGCACTTTCTGGGAAGGCTTCATGATGCGGCGGAAGGTCTGGCCGCGCTTGATGTGGCGCAGCGGCATTTTGGCCGGGTCAGCTTCGATCTGATCTACGCCCGCCCCAGCCAGACCCCGGCGCAATGGCACCGCGAACTTGCGCGGGCGCTGGCGCTGGGCACCGGCCACCTCTCGCTTTATCAACTGACGATCGAGCCCGGCACGCGCTTCGCCACGCTGGTGCGCGAGGGCAAGATCGTGCCGCTGGACAACGACGCGGCCGGCGATCTGTTCCTGCAAACCCGCGAGCACACCGCCGCTGCCGGATTGCCCGCCTATGAAATCAGCAACCACGCGCGCCCCGGTGAGGAAAGCCGCCACAACCTGACCTATTGGCGCTACCTCGATCATGTCGGCATCGGCCCCGGCGCGCATGGGCGGCGCGGGCAAATGGCCACCGTGCGCCACCGCAAGCCCGAGAACTATCTTCAGGCTGTGACGGCGCATGGCCACGGTATCGCTGAACACCGCCCGCTGGGCCAGCGCGAGCAGGCCGCCGAGGCGATGCTCATGGGGCTGCGCCTTGCCGAGGGGGTCGATCCTTCCGCGCTGGCGGCACGGTTCGGACTTGGTGAAAACGACCTCGTGATCCCGGCAAAGCGCGCGTTTTACCGCGATCAGGGCTTGCTGTGCGAAAATGGCAGCCGTTTGATCGTGACCGGGCAAGGCATGCCGCTGCTCGACGGACTTCTGGGCGAACTGGTCCCGGCGGCGCTGGTTAGCGCATGAACCACCATGACATGCTTCTGGCATGGCACGACCATCTGGCGCTCGCCCGCCGCCGCTCGCCGCATACCGTTCGCGCCTATGGCACAGCGGCACGGCGGCTGCTCGAAGCGCTGCCGGGCGAGCAGGACTGGGCGTCGCTCACCAGAGTCGATGCAAGCGCTTTGCGCGCCCAATTGGCCAGCCGCCGGGCCGAGGGCATCGGCAATGTCTCGGCCGCGCGCGAGATATCGGCGATCAAGGCCTTTCTGGCCTTTGCCGCAGCGCAGGCGGGTATGCCCCATGTCCAGCCGCCGAAGCTGCGCGGACCGCGGGTCAAGAAAGGCATGCCCCGCCCGATCACGCCGGATGAGGCCATCAATCTGGCCGAAAGCGTGGCGCAGGACGCCTCGGTAGACTGGATCGCAGCGCGCGACCGCGCGGTCTTGCTGCTGCTCTATGGCGCCGGCTTGCGCATTGCCGAGGCGCTCGCGCTGCCGGCATCGGTGCTACCGCTTGGCGAAAGCGCGGTGATCACTGGCAAAGGCGGACGCCAGCGGGTCGTGCCGATGCTGCCGATCATTCAAAGCGCCGTGGCCGATTATGTCGCGCGCGTGCCCTTCCCCCTCGCCAAGAATGAGCCGCTGTTTCGCGGGGCAAAAGGCGGCCCGCTGTCTCAAGGCATGATCCAGCGCGCGGTGGCGCAGGCCCGCGGCGCGCTCGGCCTACCGCCCAGCGCCACCCCGCATGCGCTGCGCCACAGCTTTGCCACGCATTTGCTCGGCGCCGGGGCAGACTTGCGCAGCTTGCAGGAACTGCTCGGCCACGCCAGCCTGTCCTCGACCCAGATCTATACCAAAGTCGATGCCGCCACGCTGCTCGATGTCTACCGCAACGCGCACCCTAGGGCTTAGGCCGCAAGGTAGCAGCGATCACTTGCCCGCCGCCCGATCGGTCTTGAGCTTCTTTTCCGTCCACTCCAGAAAATCCTTGGCGAATGCGTCGCGCAATTCAGCTTTCGCGATATCCACCATATCGGCAGTTTTGGGCGGGAACTTTTCAAGCGGATTCTTCACCGCGCCGATGGAGATACGCGGCGCGCCGCCTTTGCTGAAATCACGAAACTGGGTGCCAACCAGCAGGTTGCTGCCGTACATCATGGCCTTGAAATAAAAGACGCTGAGGAGCAGAAACTCGGCGTAACATGGATTTGTTGACGAGGTCATCCGCCTTCCAGCCTTGAGATCGGCATTCAGGACCTTGACCTTGGCCTTCAGTCCGGGATCATCCTTGAGGGCGTCGCCCGATGGTGTCGGCGGCTCGATGATGACGCGGTAGCCTTCAACGCCAAGCTTCGACAGGTAGTTGACCTTCTCCAGCTCGGCGAGTTGAATTTCCGGCCCAAGATAGTCTTTCATCAGCTCCTTGACCGATGCGACGCGCCCCTTGTGTGCCTCCGCATCGGCGAGGGCCCCGACGAACCCGAACCCGGAGAGCAAACCGCTATTGAAGCCGATGTAGTTTTCTGTGGGGAACACATGGAGCTCGCAAGTCGGCTTGTCGGGTGTGCTCTTGTCCACTGGCTGCGCAGCGGCGGTTGTCCCCTGCTCTTGTGCGAACGCTTGATTGGCAGACATCGCCAGAATGCCTGCCAGACAACCGGCTAACCCCATCTTCATCAGATTTATTCCCCCCAAGGTTGCCGATCTGCCTGAAATGATAACAGTTTCAGCGATTTCTCCCGCCGCCATCTGCCAATCTAGGACTGGGCACCAAGGTTTTATACGAAACACATCCAATGGAAGACAAGGGTCAATTCCCCGAACGCGGCAGCCGCAGACGCGCTAGCAGCCCGCCAAGGTCTTCGCTTTCATCCAGATCAATCGAGCCGCCATAAAGCTCGGCCACGTCGCGCACGATGGCAAGGCCAAGGCCTGTCCCGGGCTTGCCGGTATCGAGCCGCGCGCCGCGCGCGAACAGCTGGCCGCGCGCATCTTCGGGAACGCCGGGCCCATCGTCCTCGATCCAGATTTCGCAAAACTTTGCGTCCCCGGGCACAGCATCGAGCGTGATGAACACCGAACCGCCGCCATACTTTGCGGCATTCTCAATCAGGTTGCCCAGGATTTCATCCAGATCCTGCCGCTCGATTGCGACCAGCGCATCGCGGTTCCCGTCCATGTCGAAACGCACCTTGGGATAAAGCCGCACCACCGCGCGCTGGACCGCCTCGGCGCTTTCGCCAGCGATCGCGCGGCTAAGGCCGGTGGCGCGCCGGCCCACCGCGCGCGCGCGTGCCAGATGATGGTCGACCTGGCGCCGCATTACCGCTGCTTCGCGGATCACCGTATCGGCCAGATCGTCGGCCTTGGCGGTGGCGGCGTTCATCACCACGGTGAGCGGCGTCTTCAGCGCATGTGCCAGATTGCCCGCGTGCGTGCGCGCTTCCTCGGCCTGACGGATCGAGTGCTCGAGCAGCGCGTTGAGTTCCTCGACCAGCGGCTGAACTTCGAGCGGCAGCGGCTCGTCGACGCGCGCCGTGCCCCCATGGCGCATGCGCGCAATTGCCCGGCGCACCCGCCGCAAAGGCCCGAGCCCATAATACGTCTGGAGCGCCGCCATTGCGGCCAGCCCCAGCCCCAGAACCACGAAAGACCATATCAGAATGGCGCGAATCCGCTGGATTTGTTTATCCAGATCGCCGCGGCTCGCCGCGACCGAGAAAACCCACCGCGTCTTGCTGGAGGGAAGAATGACCGAGCGCTCGATCACGCGCAATTTCGCGCTCGTGAACTGCGTGCTGTCATAAATATGCGGTGCGGTGTCGAAGTGATCGTTCTTCAGCTTGAGCGTGCGGTCCCACAGCGAGCGCGAGGGAAAATCTTCGTGGCCCGGCCCGGAAATCTGCCAGTAAAGCCCGCTGTTGGGCTCAAGAAAGCGCTGATCGCCCAGCGGCCGGTTGAAGAACACCTCGCCATCCGGGCCTAATTCTGCAGAAGCAACCATGGCGGTCAGCATGTAGCCGAGCTGGTCATCGAAGCTGCGCGTGACCAGCCCGGTCAGTGTGCGATCCAGCGCAAGCCCGCCGCCCAGCAGCAGCACCGTGATCCAACCCAGCGCGATCAGCAGCATGCGCCGCGTGAGCGAGCCGGTATGCGGGGCAATTGTTAGCGCGGCTTCGCGCGCGTCCGCCGTGATTTCAGGGGTGCCGGGCGCTATGTTCACAGATGGCGCCGCCTGGCTCAGCCGCGCCCGGGCAGCGCCGGATCGTCAAGGCTATAACCGAGCCCACGGATCGTGGTAATTACATCGGGCCCGAGTTTTTTGCGGATGCGGGTCACGAAAACTTCGATCGTGTTTGAATCGCGATCAAAATCCTGGTCGTAGATATGTTCGATCAGCTCGGTTCGGCTGACCACCTTGCCCTTGTGATGCAGCAGATACGAGAGCAGCTTGTATTCCTGCGCGGTAAGTTTCACCGGCTCGCCGCCCAGCGTCACCCGGCCCGAGCGGGTATCGAGGCGCACATCGCCCGCCATCAGCTCGGACGAGGAATTGCCCGAAGCGCGCCGGATCAGCGCGCGCAGCCGGGCGATCAGCTCTTCGGTCTGAAACGGCTTGGCGAGATAATCGTCCGCGCCGGCGTCGAGGCCCGCCACCTTGTCCGACCAGCTGTCGCGCGCGGTCAGCACCAGCACCGGGAATTTGCGGCCTTCCTTGCGCCACATGCCCAGGACGGTAAGCCCATCGATCTCGGGCAGACCGAGGTCGAGGACGACCGCGTCGTATTCCTCGCTCGAGCCCATGTAATGCCCGTCCTCGCCATTCACGGCGAGGTCGATGGCGTAGCCATTTTGCTCAAGCGTCGACTTCAGCTGCTTGCCAAGGGTTGGCTCGTCCTCGACGATCAGGATGCGCATTCCTCAGTGCCCCATGCTTTGCGCGCTAAAGCGCGCATCTCTCATGCGCCATTCAATGGTCCAGCGAAGCTGAACGGTCAAGGAACAGCGCGGCGACAGACGGCGCAATTGGCGCAATTATCGCCGCACTTGGCCCGTGCGCGCATCGATATCGATAAACACCACGCGCCCATCGCGAATGAACTTGAGCCGGTAGGCCATCGCGATGGGATCATATTCGGGGCCAAGATACTGCATGCCGGGCATCGAGGGCAGCACCCGCTCCTCGATCTCGCGCAGCGAACGCACATTGCCCGCGCGCATCTCGCGGCGCGCGAGGCCCTGCTCATCGGCGCGTTGATGCTGCGCCTCGGCAAAGGGAGCAAGCGCGGCGATAAGGCTGACCGCAAAAAGTGAGGAGATCCAACGCATGATGGTGCTCGTCATAGACGTGACCCATTGAACAGGTTGTGAATGTTGCCGATCAGTCCAGTTCATAATGCATTACCCCGCAACCGGAGTATGACAGCACCCCGCGCCCGTGCGCAAGACCTGCCGAACCACTGGACCTGCTCGCGGGGGGCCGCTAAGCGCCAAGTCCTATGGCAATTGCACCGATCCTCAGCTGGGAAGGCCTGAGCCTCCTCCAGGGCAATGGCTGGCTGTTCCGCGATCTCGACCTACATGTCACCCCGCGCGACCGGCTCGCGCTGATCGGGCGCAATGGCGCGGGCAAGACCACGCTGCTCAAGCTGCTCGCCGGAACGGTGGATGCCGATAAAGGCACCCGCTCGCTCCAGCCCGGCACCCGCATCATCACGCTGGAGCAGGATCCGTTCTTCACCGGCTTCGACACACTGATGGATTTCGCACTGTCAGGACCAGACGCGCCGCCGCGCCACGAAGTCGAAGCCATCGCCGGCCAACTTGGGATCGACATGTCCCGGCCAGCGCAAAATGCCTCGGGCGGTGAACGCCGCCGCGCTGCGCTCGCGCGCGCGCTGGCAAGCGAGCCTGATCTGCTGCTGCTCGATGAGCCGACCAACCACCTCGATCTGGCCGCGATCGAATGGCTGGAAAGCTGGCTGATGCGCTATAATGGCGCCTTCGTGGTGATCAGCCACGATCGCACCTTTCTCGAACGGCTGACCAAGGCCACCCTCTGGCTCGACCGCGGCTCTCTGCGCCGTCAGGAGATCGGCTTTGGCGGCTATGAGGCTTGGATGGAGGCGGTCTATGCCGAAGAAGCCCGCGCCGCCGACAAGCTCGATGCCAAGCTCAAGATCGAGGCCCACTGGCTGGAGCGCGGGGTCACCGCGCGGCGCAAGCGCAATCAGGGCCGCCTTGCCAAGCTGTGGGAAATGCGCGCGACCCGTGCCGCAATGCTCGGGCCGCAAGGCGCGGCCAAGCTTGCGATTGCCAGCGACGATGCAAAGAGCAAAGCCGTGATCGTGGCAGACAAGGTCTCCAAGGCCTTCGGCACCGGCGAAGCCGAGCGCACCATTGTCAAGAATTTCAGCTTGCGGGTCACCCGGCGCGACCGGATCGGGCTGGTCGGCGCAAACGGCGCGGGCAAGACCACCTTGCTCAAGATGCTCACCGGCGAACTGGCCCCCGACAGTGGCACGGTCACGCTGGCGAACACGCTCACCCCCGTGGTGATCGATCAGCAGCGCAGCCTGATGACGCCGGAAAAGCGCGTTCGCGATGTGCTGGCCGAAGGCGGCGACTGGATCGATGTGCGGGGGGTGCGCAAACATATCCACGGTTATCTCAAGGACTTTCTGTTCGACCCCAATCTGGTCGAGGCACGGGTCGGCACGCTCTCGGGCGGCGAGCGTTCGCGGCTCCTGCTGGCGCGCGAGTTCGCCCGGTTCTCCAACCTGCTGGTGCTAGACGAGCCGACCAACGACCTCGATCTGGAAACGCTCGATCTGCTGCAGGAAGTGATCTCGGACTACGAAGGCACCGTGCTGATCGTCAGCCACGACCGCGATTTCCTCGATCGCACCGTCACGGTCACGCTCGGCATGGATGGTTCGGGCACCGTCGATATCGTTGCGGGCGGCTATGCCGACTGGGAGAAACAGCGCAAGGCGCGGCTGGCAAACAAGCCCGTGGCCAAGGCATCCGGCCCCAGCGAAACTGCCGCCCCTGCCCCGCCAGCGCCCAAAAAGGGCAAGCTCTCTTACAAGGACCAGCGCGACTACGAGCTGCTCCCCGCGCGCATCTCCGAAATCGAAGCTATCATTGCGCGGGATGAAGCAGCGCTGGCCGATCCCGACCTCTACACCAAAAACCAGGCCCGCTTCGCCGCCCTTACCGCCGCGCTCGACAAGGCGCGCGCAGAAAAGGACGCGGCGGAGGAACGCTGGCTGGGCCTGGCGGAGCTGGTGGAGGGGTAAGCGCGTTTCGAGCAAGGCGGTTTGCCCAACCTTGCAAAAACTGTATATCCCAAAGCCACACCCTCGCCGAGCATGCTTCATGATCAACCGTATCCGCGACATTCGCCGCCAAAAGGGTTTCACGCTGGCCGATGTCGCGGCACGCTGCGATCCGCCGACCACCGCGCAGACAATCGGTAGGCTGGAAACTGGAATGCGGTCGCTGTCGCTGGTGTGGATGAACCGCATCGCCGCGGCGCTGGCCGTCGATCCGCAAGTTCTGGTGCGGCCTGAGGAAAGCGTCCCGCCCAGCTTCGTCGCCCGCCTCACCGCATCGGGGGCCGAGGCGCTGGCCAAGCCGACCGAAGCGGTGCTCGAAATTGGTCACGGCCATGCCCGGCTCGTGGTGATGGCGGTCGAAACCAGCGCCGGGGACTATCGCAGCGGCGATCAGGTCTGGCTGCGTCAGATCGATCCTGAAGATTTTGCCCGTGCGCTCAACCGCGATGTGCTGGCACCGCGCCCGGGCGGACGGTTTGCCTTCGGGCGGATGATCGACCGGGCCGAGGGGCCTGACGGCGACCGCATCGCGGTGCTGCCTCCCGGCGCGGGCCAGCGCCAAATCGTTATTGATCGTCCGGTATGGCTCGGCGTCGCCGAAACCTTGGTAAGGCAGCTTTGATCCGCCAGTGAAGCGCAGGCTGCTCTCGCTCGCCACGCTGTATCCCGCGCCGGGGCGGCCCGGCTTCGGACGCTTTGTCGCGCGCCAAATGCAGGCGCTGAGCGCGCGCGGCGATTGGGACGTGACCGTGATCAACCCGGTCGGCCTGCCGCCGGTGCGGATTGGCCGCTATGCGGCGCTGGCCGCAATCCCGCGCATCGAGCACGAAGCTGGCGTGACCGTGCATCATCCGCGTTTCATGCTGATCCCGGCGCTTTCGGGACGGATCAATCCGGCGCTGATCGCGCGCGCCGTCATGCCGCTCGCGACAAGACTCCATACCGAGACGCCTTTCGATTTGGTCGACGCGCAGTTTTTTTATCCGGATGGCCCCGCCGCAATGCGCATTGCCCGCGCGCTCGGCGTTCCGCTGGCGATCAAGGCGCGCGGGTCGGACATTCACGTGTGGCAGGGGCAACCCGGCGCGCTGCCCCAGATGCGCGCAGCGGCGCAGGCCGCCAGTGCGGTGCTCTCGGTCTCGGCTGCCTTGGGGCGCGACATGGCGGCGCTCGGGCTGGGCGAAGAAAAGCTGCACGTGCACTATACCGGGCTCGATCACACGCGCTTCGCGCCCCTCCCGCGCGATGTGGCGCGCGCCCAGGCAGCAACGCTGCCCGGCCTTGAAGACTTGGGCGACGGACCGCTGGTGCTCAGCGTCGGCGCGCTGTTGCCGGTCAAGGGCCACGATCTCGCTATCGCCGCGATGGCGCTGCTCCCAGCGGACGTAAACTTGGCGATTGTCGGCACCGGGCCGCTTGAGGAGAGCTTGCGCGCCGCCGCCGAGCAGGCGGGATTGTCCCATCGCGTGCGCTTCCTCGGCAATGTCGGGCACGATAGGCTGCCCGGGCTGCTCAGCGCGGCGAGCGCCATGGTGCTGATCTCCCAAAGCGAGGGCCTCGCCAACGCATGGATCGAAGCGCTCGCCTGCGGCACGCCGATCGTGGTTCCCGATGTCGGCGGTGCGCAGGAAGTTGTGACCACCCCGGCAGCTGGCCGGATCGTCGCACGCGAACCTGCCAAGATCGCGGCTGCGCTGGCCGATCTTATTGCCCGCCCGCCTGCGCAAGACGCCGTGGCTGCCTGCGCCGCCCGCTTCAGCTGGGAGGCCAACGCCGCCGCGCTGGCAGAGATTTACGAAGGCGTGATCGCCGGACGCTGATGCTTAGCCGCGTTCGCGGGCCAACTGCTCCTGCCGGTCAAGTGCGGTTTCGGTCGGCACAAAGCTCTTTGAAGTGACCTTGAGCCAGATCAGGATCGGCGCGGCCATGTAGATCGAGCTATAGGTGCCGACAAAGATGCCCAGCGTGATCGCGGCGGTGAACCCGAAGATCACCTCCGGCCCGAGCAGAAGCAGCGCTACCAGCGTGATCAGGATCGAGAGCGAGGTCACGATCGTGCGGTGCAAGGTTTCGTTGACCGACAGATCGAGCAGTTCGGGCATCGGCATCTTGCGGTATTTGCGCAAGTTTTCCCGGATGCGGTCGTAGACCACGATTGTATCGTTGAGCGAATAGCCGATGAGCGTGAGCAAGGCCGCCACGATATTGAGATCGAATTCGAGCTGCGTCAGCGCAAACATGCCCAAGGTCAGCGTCACGTCGTGCACCAGGCTGAGCAGCGCGCCGATGCCGAACTGCCATTCGAAACGCACCCAGATATAGGCCGCAACGCCCAGCGCCGCGAGCCCGAGCGACAGGATCGCGCTCTGCCACAGCTCGCCCGATACTTTGCCCGAAACCGAATCCACCCCGTCGATCCGCGCGCCGGGATGATTGCGCTTCAGATCGGTGGTGATCGTGCGCGCCATCTTGTCCGAAATCGCCGTGTCGCGGTCCGCGCCGGCGGGCAGCTTCATGCGGATCGAAATCTCGTTGGGCTTGCCATAGCGCTGGATGATCGGCTCGCCAAAGCCGAGCGCGCCCACCTCGCCGCGCAATTGCGCCACCGGTGCCTCGGCGCTTTGCACGAAGGTCACGCGGATCATCTGCCCGCCGACGAAATCGACGCCGAGATTGAGGCCCTTGGTGAACACCAGCGTCAGGCTGAGCGCCATCAACAGCAGGCTGCCCGCATAGAACGGCACGCGCCAACGCAGGAACTTGATGTTGGTGTGATCGGGGACGAGCTTGAGCAGTTTCATGGGATCTTCTGCTCCTTCACAGCGCAATATCGGTGGGGCGGGCGCGGCGCAGCCACTGCGCCACCCACATCCGGGTCATCGTCACGGCGGTGAACACCGAGGTGGCAATCCCGATTAGCAGCACGATGGCAAAGCCGCGCACCGGGCCAGTGCCGAATGTCGCCATCGACAGCGCGGCGATGACATTGGTGATGTTCGCGTCGAAAATCGCGCGGCTGGCCTCTTTATAGCCGACTTCGACCGCCTGCACGACGCGCCGCCCGCGCTGCCGCTCTTCGCGGATGCGCTCGTTGATCAGCACGTTGGCATCCACCGCCGCGCCGATCGTCAGCACGAACCCGGCAATGCCCGGCAGCGTCAAGGTGGTGTTGATGATCGCCATCACGCCCAGAATCATCAGCACGTTGATCACCAGCGCGATGCAGGCATACACGCCGAACCGGCCATAGCTGAGCAGGATGAAGGTCATCAGCGCCAGCGTGCCGACTCCCATCGCGATCATGCCCTTGCGGATCGAATCTGCGCCAAGATCAGGGCCGACGGTGCGCTCCTCGACCACCTTGAGATCGACCGGAAGCGCGCCCGAGCGCAGCGAAATCGCCAGATTGTTGGCGCTTTCCGTGGTAAAACTGCCCGAGATCACCGCGCTGCCGCCAAGGATCGGCTCGTTGATATTGGGGGCAGAGAGCACTTTGCCATCCAGAATGATCGCGAACGGCTTGTTGACGTTCTGCGTCGTCAGCTTGGCAAATTTGGCGCCGCCCTCGCTGTTGAAGGTGATCGCGACCGTCGGCTCGTTGGTTTGCTGATTGTTCGAAAGCTGCGCGTTGGTCAGCTGGTCGCCGCGGATGCCGCCTAGCCGCTTGACGGCAATCGAAGGTGCAGCGCCTTCCTTTGCATCGGCAAAGGGCACGATTTCGCTCCCCGGGGGCGCGATCCCGCGTGCAATGTCCGAGGGCAGCGCCGTGCCGTCGACCAGCTTGAATTCAAGCTTCGCGGTCTTGCCGATCAGGTTTTTGAGCGCCTGCGGGTCCTGAAGGCCCGGCACCTGCACGACAATGCGGTTCGCGCCCGAACGGATGATCGTGGGCTCACGCGTGCCCAGCGCATCGATGCGCTTGCGCACCACTTCCACGGCGGTTTCCATCGCCTGAGATACGGCCAGCGTGATCCCTTCGGGGGTGGGCGTAAGCACGAAGCGATTGCCATCGATCACTTCGATCTTCCAGTCGCGCTGGCCGGTAAGGCCCGCGCCCGTGGTCAAGGGAAGAATGGCCTCGCGCACCGCGTCGATCTTCGACACGTCCTCGACCAGAAAGGTGAGCGCCCCGCCCCGGTTCGAAATATCGCTGATGCGGATCGGCGTGGCACCGGCCTTCAGCTTGGCGCGGACCGACTCGTCCATGCCTTCGATGCGCTGCTGCCCCACTTGCGCAGGATCGGCTTCGAGCAGGATGTGGCTGCCACCCGCCAGATCGAGGCCCAGATTGACATGTGGCGCGGGCAGCGCAGCGGGCCATCTGATGCCAAAGGTGGCGGTCACCGAAGGCAGCGCGGCCGCGACGCACACCAGCGTGACCGCCCACAGCCAAATCACCTTCCAGCGCGAGAATTCCAGCATGTGCAGCAAATTTCCTGATGCGACAGTCCGTCCGGACTGGCCTGATAATCTTGGACCTGATCAGTCGTTGGCAGGTTTGACGCCAGTGGGCGGAACGACATCGCCAATGGTCGACTTTACTGCCTTGACCCGCACATTGGGCCCCAGTTCCAGATCGACGGTATGCTCGTCCACTTTGATCACTTTGGCCAGAAGACCGCCGGCGGTGACAACCTGATCGCCCTTCTGAAGCCCTGCGATCTTCTCCTGTTTCAACTTCTGCTGACGCATCTGCGGTCGAAGAATCAGGATGTAGAAAATCGCGCCCATCGCCACCAATGGCAGGAATTGGAGGTAAACGGGCGGTTCGGCGGCAGCGCGCGGGGCTGCTGCGGCAAGGAGCATGAGTATGGCAGGACCGTTCATGGGATCGGCAACAACTTTCGGGGCATACCAGCATGCGGCAATGGATGCCCCGCGCTGGCCGGTGATGGGACGCGCGACTAGCACCTTGCCCTGCGCAAGGCAATCACGCGGCAATGGCGCGTAACAACGACATCGCGCCCCTTGCCATCCCCCGGCCCCCTGCCTATACGCCCCCCTCCGGTCGGGACGTAGCGCAGCCTGGTAGCGCATCACACTGGGGGTGTGGGGGTCGGAGGTTCGAATCCTCTCGTCCCGACCAATATATCAAGTAAGCAGCACCCTCGCCTCAGTAAAATCTCTATTTCTCTGCTAAAAAACGGAAGAACGAAAAAATAATATTTCGCAAAAAACTACTTTTTTACCTCGTGAATTTCGTATCCTAACAATAGCCGAGATCTAATTTTGTATCCCGGGCGCATTTTTGGGCGCAGTTTGCAAATTATCGTGCGTAGATTTTTCAATGTGATGGCGTCATGGTACATGCTGATCTCGGCCTGGAGCAAAGCGTAAGATGCAAAGCTTTCGCGCCTGACGATCAGTATCTCGAGTATCCTGCGCTCGCGCGCCGAAAGCGCGTCTAAAACAGCGACTTCTTCGATCTGGGTTCGGCTTACAAACGCAAGATGTTCGGCCCGGACCCGGTCGTTGTAGCGCGTCCACATCGCGGTGATGCGGGCGACAGCCTCCGCCGGTTTGGTGCGGCTGGTATCGAAGACATCGTCGAAGCCGGCGGTCAGCACCTGCGCCCGGCGAGGCGGCATGGAATCGGTCATCAGCGA
>Ga0164294_10002610_pt1 | contig 16250 bp, 13 predicted proteins | sample GEODES005metaG_FD_111479 | JGI IMG/M metagenome (GOLD analysis project Ga0164294, IMG submission 111479) | Oligotrophic lake water microbial communities from Sparkling Lake, Wisconsin, USA - GEODES005 metaG | ecosystem: Environmental > Aquatic > Freshwater > Lake | place: USA: Sparkling Lake...
CCGCAGGATTTGGCGACAGATGGTCGTCTTTCCTGATCCGACAGGCCCCACCACAAGACAACTCCCCTTAAAATGGTTTAAAGCGTAACGAACCTGCTGAAGCGCCTCCTCATGAACCCGACTTGGATAAAGGAAATCAGGATCCGGGCTGATCTGAAAAGGGGGATGCTCCAAACCGAAAAAAGACTCGTACATTTCGTTTTCCTATTAGTTATCACTTTTCCAGATTGGGAAATCCTGAACGACTGTAGGACTAACAAAGAAAACTAGTTCTCTTGATACCTTAGCTTGGACCATTCCAGTAAATAACACGCCCAAGCCAGGAATATCCCCAAGAACGGGAATCTTTTTTCTCGTATCGACCGTTTCATCTTCGATTAAGCCACCCATGACAATCGTCTCCTGATCATTCACTTTCACCAGAGTTGCGCACTGCCGGATATCCACAACAGGGGCCGTAGCATTCGTCTGGCTGAAAGTTGCACCATTCGTGTCTGTGACTGTAGTCGAGAAGGATTCAATTCGAATCAGCCTTGAAACAACTGGGATGATATCGAGGGCAACGATTTTGTTTTTCGATATCTGAGGGGTAATCGATAACAAGGTCCCCACCGTGGTATTGTTCACCTGAACATTATTTCCCTGCGCATTTCCAGACTGGCTCTGCAATAGATTCGACTGGTTTACAAAAGTCGGAATCGTCCTCTGGATTTTAATGATGGCTGGCTGATGATTCATCGTTCGGATCCGGGGTTGGGTTAGGATTTTCAACTTCCCTTGCTCCTCAATTGCTTTAATGACCGCGCCGACTCTACTGTTAGCGATCGTGATCGACATCGGACTAGCTACCAAACCCGAGACTGCAGCTGGCAACCCACCAGGCGTGAGCAAAGCAGATGCTGTGACCAGCGTATTTCCCGCCGATATCGCAACCTTAGTCCAATCGATTGCTAACTCTCGCCCATCGGTAAATTCAACGGAGTAAACCTTCACGTTCAGATCCACCTGCCGGTTCAAGCTATGTCTTAGATCTTCAAGATATTGGGCAATCTCTTGGACATTTTCACGTTTGTCCCTGACCTCAATTACCCCCGAGACGGAATCAGCAAACAACCTCGGACCTTTTTTAAACTGATCCATATACGATTGGGCCTGCTGAAAGTCGATCATCGTGGTATTAACAGCCCCTGCAGTTGTGGTATCGACGGATGCTGTTTTCGCTAGATTCGTTGCTCCGCCAAGTGAACTGGCCTGGCTGGCATCCGACTCCGACAATAAAGTCCGCACATGCTCGACAATCGTCTTCCACATGTCGATCGAGTCCTCTGTTGTAATCGAGATCGTGCTCGCGTCACCTGATTCCCCTCCACCTCCTCCGCCACCTCCTCCTCCGCCACCACCTCCACCTCCGCCTCCTCCTCCGCTACTTCCTCCGCCTCCTCCCCCACTACTTACGGAGGGCAAGGAGATCGATCCTTGTGTTGAGGTAGAGCCCGTACGGACAGCCCTTGGATAATCGATCACAAAACGGCGTGTCTCCATCGCTCGCACACGAATCAATCCTCCCTCCTCTTCCGCGTAGTAACCAAAGTTGAGGAGCATCGCATCCATCGCCTTCTCCAAGGATAGGCCCCGAAAGGTAACCGTCAGCAAACCATCCGCATCGGGATCGGGCAGGATATTTAAACCATTGAGCTTACCGAACATCGCCAAGGCGTCCTTAAGCGGCATATCCTTCGCAATAAAACTGTAGGTAGCCTCACTCTCCGTCCCTGCCGTACCCTGCCCCTTTCCCGCCCGTGCAAGACGGCTCAAGTTACCCCCTGCATCCTGCGCCGCCCGGTTTCTTTCTGTCAAAAGGAGCAAGTCTGGTGCTGGAGCTTCTGGACCGAGCCCTTTTAAAATCTTCCCCAACTCTCCCGCCTGGTCCAAGGTCACCGGATCCACTCGTATACGGCGCAATTTTGCGGTTTTTGGCATCGCCGTGGCTTCCACTTTCACCCCCGCCCAAGAAACTCGCTCTTTTTTCAGTCGCTGGACTTTTTCCAAAATCGGTTCCTGCATCTCGACGGGAAGCAAACTCGCCTCCCATAAGTAAAGATCCTCAGAGCCCATCACACCCAAACGCCCAATCTTCATGTCCATTTCGCCCGCCTCACGCGTACTACTTTTTCCCATTTTTTTTGAGGTCGCCGCACGGAACCTCCCCTCAACATCCAGCTTCCACTGCCGATACTGCAGATCCTCCGGCTTACGCGCCCGCAGATCAGCCACCAAAGCCTCCTGCTTGGCTAGATCCCCCGAGTCCACCGCCTTCTGATAACTGATACGCAAATCCTCCTCAACCAGATCATCCGGTGTATTGCCCCGTTTTCGACTCCACTCCTCCTGCGAAGGCCCATCAATACTGAACTTCGAATTCAGGTAATTAGTCCAGATTCCAGTGGTCCGATCGTCCACATTCCCACCCCAAGCAGGAATCGCTATTGCCCCCAACAAAAACAAAAACGCAAACCTTTGCATCGGAACAAATATTTCACCCTACCCAAAGGAAGCGACCTATCCCTGAAGACTTTTGCGATAACTTGGGAATTAATGTGAATATTATGGCTTGTTTGGGGGAAGCAATTGATCCAATGCCTCCTGATTTTGCTGCCAGGCTTTGACCCCTTCAACAGCTTTCCGGATCAGCCCCGGCAGGAGTGCCTGCTTTTCCGACTTGGCAGATGGCAACGCCTCGGGCGACGAGGAAGCATCCGCCGACGCAGCCTGGGAGAATTTTAAAACTCGCTCCCCCAGAGGATGACGCAGGACCACTCGGTCGGGCTCAATCATGGCCACTGTGAAAGGTCCGACCATGTCCCCCTCTACCAGCGCTTGACCGGAGATCACCGCCGCTCTCTGCTCTCGAGAAACAAAAATGGAAGTCAAACGCCAAGACCTAGGAATCAGGGGCGCCTCCCCTTTTTCCTCATTGGTTTTTTGCCGCCGGGGAACCTCATCGAAGATCGTTTTGGCCGGCTCCTCCGCCACCAGCAAATCTTCGGCCTTGTCGGGGAGCTTGTCAGGAATCATCCGATAAAACCGGATTTCCTTCTCCGAAAGATTGACGGTGGCGGGCGCCACTTTCGGCTTCCTTGGCGGAGCCATAATCTGCTTCCAAATATCTGGAAAATAGAGGTAAATCCCGATCCCAAGGGACAGGAGAATACCCAAGCCGATAAATTTCGGATTCTCGGTGATTCTAGCCATGGTCGACTCGATAAAAATGATAGGTCAGCCGTGCGGAGAAACCCTGTTCCGGCGTGCAGAGAATCTCCAGCCCCACCAGCTGGTGCTGCGGCTTTAGCTCAGCAATTTTTTTCAGCAACCGAAGGAGCCGGGTTTGGTCCGCATCATCCTGCAGTTCAGAAAAATCACGGGGCACAGAAACTTCTACTATCACGCGATGGACTTTGAGCCCCGGCACTTCCGCCGAAAGCGGCTCAGCTTTCTCCGGCGTGATCTTTCCCTTCCATGCCTCCTTACGCACCACGCCCGCGAGTGTCTTGACCACTTCCGCCAACATCGCATTCGAGGAAATCGTCTTGTCCCCAACCCGTCGTAGACCAGCTTGGAGATCCAGCGCTTTTTCCTGCGGCAACATGCGTTGCAACTCCAAAAGACGTGCCCCCGTCTCCCGGGCCGCCTGCTTTTCCATTTTGAAAAGACTCTCCATCGGACGCACCCAGAGCCAGGTACCGTAGACGATGATTCCGCAGAGGATAATCGCTCCAACCTGGATATAGGGCGGGATAAAAATCTGCACAAACCGCTCCCACAGGAGCTTCAGGCTCAGCTTCGGCTTGTCGGCGGTTTTACTGGGTTCGGCCATAAAAATAAAACCTCCCGGGGGCCTTCAGTTCCTGCGGAATCTCCTTCTCATTCTTGCCCTTGCCACTGGCATTCTCGGTCGCCACCTTCCAAGGAGATTTTCCCAAATCATCCTGCAGCTTCTTCACTAGGGGGAGTACCGCATCGTTTGTCTGACGAGTTCGCCCCTCCAACCGCACCACATAGACCGGACGTGGCGGAGCTCCGCCGGCAGATTTTTCATCCAGCCTTATCTCGCAGCGGTTCAGCAATAAACCGGGGGGCACCAAGCCAGGGAGGGTTCGCAGGATCAGCTCAAGCACCGGCACTTGCACCTCCTCCTCGACCACCCTGACCCCTTCCGTCTGCCGATAATATTCCCTCATCTCCCTTTGCAGGGTCTCCAGTTTGGCTAAGTCGCTGCGCCTTCCAGCCTCCTCCCTCGCCGCCGCTGCCTGCAGATTCAATCGCTGAACCGACTTGCTGGCAACCCATACCACCGTGAATGCGATGATCCCGACCAGTGCGAGATTGAGAACCATCCGGATTCGGCGGTCGCGTGCCCGCAGGGCCAGTTCCCGAGGTAGGACATTTTCTGAACTGGCTGGGCGGAAGCGCAACAAGGCAACCCCAGCCCGACTAGCCTCCACTCCCGCAACTCCTGCGATCACCTCCACCCCCTCCCCTAAGTTAAAACCCTGCGCCAAAACGCCTGCCTCCCCAGCCAACACCACAGAGGGAATCCGTTGGTTCAACTTCTGCTCAACAAACAGAAGCGTTCGTCGTATTTCACGCTGGAGCCCCTCTCCGCTGGCTCCGGCTGGGATCGCCATCGTCCGGTAGAAAAGAATCATACCGTCCGATCGGCCCACCACCTGGTAGAGCGCTCCGTCCACCGCTGTTACCAGAAGAAACGGCTGCTCTGGCGGCTGGGGAATCTGGCGCAACATGGGACGCAATCCGGCAGCCAGTGGCAACAACCCAACAAACCGCAGGCCCATCCGCATGAAGATCTGGTCGAGTTCCCGCAACCAAGCCAGTCCCGTCACCGTTACTAAATAGCGCCGGGCCGCTCCCTTCTCCCCAGGATTGAGGATCGGTTGCGCCCCCAGGGAAAAAGGTCCGTCGATTATCTTGGCCTTTTCCACTCGCTTGGCGAGGAGCCGAGCAGCCAGCGAAATCTCGGCGGGCGGAATTTCCTCAACGGACGGCAAAAGCAAGGCAGAATCGGTCACAAAAAGAATGTCACGGACGCTTCGCCGTCCTTGCCCAAGCAGTTGGGGCAGCAATGCTTTTAAGTCATCCAGGTTGTTGGCTGGGGAATCTAAGGAGAAGGCACGGCTCCGCTTCGTGTCACCTTCAACCAGACGAAGGGTACCCTGCACCCATACAACTACCCGTAATGCCATAGTCTTAAATTAATCCGTTCAGGTACAAATGGGATGTTTTTTTAAAATAAGAGTTCTTAAGATATTTAATCCACCCGGGTCCAAGTATTTCCAAAGTACTTAAATGAACAGTCAGACTCGATTGTGATCGTTAACACAGGGTTAGCACCAGCATCATCCCACAGTTGCAACGCGGTTCCTTTTAGCACATAGAATGCTTGTATATTAGCAGGAAACATGCCCCCAAGCGGTGGTGTTACTGAACCCGATATCGGAATCCGAAATCTAGGCTGAGGGTTAAGTGCTGGAGTTACTTGTGCCGCAGTTGCCCCAGCAGTTCCGAGCCGATTAAGGGGATTGCCTGCAGCAAGTACGGTTCCTCTATCTAAGTACTGAGGTTGTGGGTTCCTAAGAACAGTAATATCAGCAGGAGCAACTCCAGTTATTGATCTGGCAGTTATCTGACCTGAATTGTTATCACGAATATCGAAAACAGCAGAAGCACCGAAAAAGTTTATAAACGGATCGGTGTATATATAATTACCGGGCGTTGTAATCGTTGCCGTCGGCGGACATGCCGTATCGGTCAGCGTTACCCTGCAAAACAGTGGCCGTAGATCGACGGTTTTAACGTGCAGGTATTGATGGCCAACATTGGCCCAGTTCTCAACCGCTGTCCCAGGCTCTCGAATAAATCCTGTGGCAGGGTCAGTAGCTTTAATCCAACTGGATAGCTGATCTATCAAAGGCGCCCCTGCTGGATTCCCGTAATTATTCCCTGCAACCTGCACATTAGGTACATTTGCTGAACAGCTGAGAACAAAGTCAGGACGTGAAGAGCTGACAATGTAAAGTCTGATCGCTTGATTCGGGAAATTAATATTCCCCACTGGCGTTGTCGTAGGCCACCCACCTGCGGGTGTGGCAAAAGTTCCACCAACTCCACCAAACAGATCATCAAGGTAGATTAAAAAAGCTGGATCAAGATATATCCGCCTCGCTGTTCTTGCATAAGCCTGTTCTGATTCTGAAGGAAAAACATAGTGCAGAGTTCCCGGAGCAAAACCACCACCTGGAGCAGTATCATCCGTTAAAGTCGTATAATTGTAAGCTACATCCGCCCATCCACCTGGATCGACCCCTACTCTAGGATCGAATGGATTGATATTCGGATTCGGTATCTTTCCCGTCGCTTTGATCCCCTCAACAATTGCCCGAGCCACCTCGTTCAAGTTCGCATCCTCGTTCCCCGATTGCGCCTGCCGAACCTGCCGAAGAATCGGGGGCACGGTCATCGATGCCAATATTGCCATCACCGCCATCACCCCGATCAGCTCGATCAACGAAAATCCCCGCTCCGCTCGGACCCACACCCTGCCTGTCATCTTTCGCAGGTGGCTTAGATCTGTTTCCACTTTGCTTAACCCCTTCACCACTTCACCCCTTCATCCCTACTCTTCATTTCGCCGAAGTCATCATCTGGGTGATCGGCAGGAACACGGATAGCGCAATAATCCCCACCAGCACGACCAGCCCCACCACGATGCTCGGCTCCAAGATCCCGAAGATCGCCTTCACCTTCCGCGGCAGCTGATCGTCATAATACTTCACCATATTGTCGAGCGATTCCGCCAGTTTCCCCGTGCTCTCCCCTGTCGTCACCATCTGTACGATCAACGAAGGAAAAATCCCAGACTCCTTCATCATCTCATTGATTTTCCTGCCAGTCGCCACCCCGTCATGGATCATAACGACCGCCTGAGCCATCGCCCGATTGCCCACCAGCTCCCGACTGATCTTGAGCGATTCCAGTAACATGATTCCCGAACGATACATCGTCGCTAGATTCCGCCCGAAACGGGACAGGCAGATCATCATGTTCACCTCCCCAAAGAGCGGCAGCTTCAGCTTCACCCCGTCGATCCAGATACCAAACGGCGGATGAAATTTCGAAACCAGCCGGTACCCCACCACCAAGGCCGCCGCCCCGATCAACATCTGGTGCCAGTGGTACTGGAACAGGTGAGTGAAGGCGATCACCTGCTTGGTCAGCCAAGGCAGTGGAATCTTGATCTCGTCGAGGATGGCAATGAACTTCGGCATGACAAAGGTGAAGATGATAAACATGAAGACGACCACCGCCACAATTAGGGCGGCCGGCATCAAGAGGGCCCCCCGGATGTCGCCGTACAACTTGTCCAACCACTCCAGATAGCGGCGTAGCTCCGCACAAATCGAGGCGGTTGTCCCACTCCGCTCCGCCACCCGCATCAACGAGGTGACCACCACGGGGAAGCAGTTGGGGAACTGGCTGAGGGCGTCGGTGAACGTCCCACCAGACTGGATCTGTGCACCCAAGTTCCGGATGATTCCCTTAAACTTCGGATTGGGAATGTCGCTCCCCACCAGCTCCAACGCCCGGATCAGCGGCACGCCCGCCTCCAATAAAACGGAAAGCTGGAAAAAGAAGTCTGCCAGCTGTCTCCTCGAAACCTTTTCTTTTCCTGTGACATCCTGAACAATTTCCCCCGCCTCGTTGCGCGTCTTAGCGTTGGCTTCGACCAGCTCCAATTCGTCCCGGGAAAGGCTCATTTCCAAAGCCTCCACGCTGCCAGCGTTGAGGGAACCCCGCACCGCCCGGCCCGACGTGGAAACGGCAAGATATCGGTAGACGGGCATATTAGTGGGAGGTTACCCGGTAGACCTCCTCCAGCGTGGTCTGGCCGCGGGTGGCCTTGATCAAGCCGTCCAAAAACATCGTTCGCATACCCTTGTTGGCTGCGATCTGCCGCAACTTAACCGGATCGTTGCCCTCTAAAATCGCCTGATAGTAATCATCATCCAGTGTGACAAATTCCACGATGGAAAGCCGGCCGCGGTAGCCGCTCCCCTTACACTTTTCACAGCCCACCGGATGCCACAACTCGTGCAGGCACCCTTCCGGCAGTGGAACAGGGAGTTTTTCTAAGACTGCCTCGGGATTCGCAATCTTTTCCCGACACGCGGGACAGAGCACCCGAACCAGCCGTTGGCTCAGCACCCCCAGCAAACACGCGGGAAGCAGATAGGGTGGAATCCCCAAATCAATCAAACGTGGAATCGCCCCCAAGGCATCGTTCGTGTGCAGAGTGGAGAGCACCAAATGGCCCGTCAGGGCGGCTCGCACCATCAACTCCGCCGTCTCACGATCCCGAGTCTCTCCCACCAGAATGATGTCGGGATCCTGCCGTAAGAGGGTTCGCAAACCCGCGGCAAAAGTCATCCCGATCTTCTCGTTGACCTGAGTCTGGCGGACGAGCGGCAAATGAAACTCCACCGGATCCTCCAGGGTAAAGATGCTCTTTTTGTCGGACGGCAGCTTGGACAAGGCCGCATACAAGGTGGTGGTCTTGCCGGAGCCGGTGGGACCGGTCACCAGAATGACGCCGTGGGGGCGATCCAGCAGGCTCGAGAAACTGTACTCCGTGTCGGGCTCAAATCCCAGCGTGCTCAAATCCAGCTGAAGGCTGGAGCGATCGAGCAGACGGATGACGATGGATTCGCCGAAATTACTGGGCAGGGACGAGAAACGAAAATCAACTGGCTTACCGCCCGCATCAAAATTGTAGCGGCCGGCCTGAGGTAGGCGGGTCTCGGTGATGTCCATGTCGCCGAGGATCTTGATACGCGCGGTCAGGGCGTTTTGAATCTCTTTGGGCACCAGCACACCTTCATTGAGGATACCGTCCTTGCGCATCCGGATTCGCACAATCCTGTCCTCCGGATGAATGTGGATGTCGCTCACCCCATTCGCGATCGCGTGCATGAGTATGTCGTCCACCAGCTTGATCATCGGTGCATCCTCCTCACTCGTGGCCGCTAGGGCAGCCGAGTCCATCGCGAGGATGATATCGATTGTTTTCTCAAGATGCCCCTCCTGGACATAAAGCCGAGTAACGGCATCCCGCACATCCCCCTCCGTGGAAGCGACGAACTCGACCGGCATCGGCACCATCCGCGAGATCGCATCCGCCGCGGTCACATCGAGTGGGTTACCCAAAGCAACGATCAGCTTCTCACCGTCCAGTTTGATCGGTAGCGCCAAGTAGCGAAGGGCGGCTTCCCGCGGAACCAGTTCCCGAACAGAGGCGGGCACGATCAGCTTGCGAACGTCGACGTTCTCACTTTCCGAGCGTTGCGCAAAGTACATCCCCAGGATGCGGGGATCAACGAACTGAAGGTCTTTTAAGGTGTCGGCTAAGTTCGCCCGTTTACGTTTGGACTCACGTCGTGCGAGGTCCAGTTGGGCCTGGGTAACATGGCCCCAGGCACCGAGCCAGTCTCCTAATTCGAGATTCCTCGGACTAAATCGAGTGGGATCCTCCGCTGGATCGACCCCGTCCACCAACCCCTGCGCATCCGGTACCATGCCCATGAAAGTAGTCTTGCTCAAAAGATAGGTCTGACAAGACAACGGGCGCAACCCGCTGGGGGTTGCGCCCGTATCATCATCAAACTTTAATGTTGGGTTTAGTCGTGAGCCACGTAGATAAAGCAGTCGAAAGTGGCTTGGTCAGCATTCTGGACGATTAGGCAGTTACCACGATTCACCGCCTCCGCTACGGCCCCAGTAGCTGTGCCATTCAGGGATTGCGAGATGAGATCGGCGGGACCAGAAATGGTCTCATTGAATGGGCCGTCGACCTTTGTTTTCAAGCCAGCCGCTTCCAAGGTGGTTAACCCGGGGATGAGTAGAAAAATTACGCGGGTAGAGTTCTGCGCACCGCTGAACAACCTGGTATCGTTACTCAACGAACTGTAAGGACGGCACAGGATGAGGGGGTAATCTAATCCACCCGCATTCGCTGGCTTGGTACCCGCCGCACCAGTTGCTGCTAATGTGATGGCTGTCGTAGCGTAGGCAGTGGCTCCACTCGGACCGATCGGGAGGTTGAGCTTCTCCAACATTCCCTCACTGATGAGGATATCACCAACGTTGGCAGTTGCAGCCGCGGTAATGGTGGCCCCATCTCCGTAAGGGCGGATATACGGTTGTACCGGCGCCTTGGTGCCGTCAGTGGGGAACACGTTGTATTTGCGGGCGTAGTCGGTGCAGGAAGACTTGATGGTCTGCAGCACAGCCACGGCCGCGGTGATCTTGCCGTCCCGGATCGCGTCGAATACTTTCGGCGCCACCACGGAGGCAAGAATTCCGATGATGGCGAGAACGCCGATCATCTCGATTAAGCTGAATCCCTTTGAGCTGTTTTTGATGTATGTTTTCATAGGATTAGTATGGTCTTTTCCCATCACAGAAACAACTCGAATCTCCGATACGTGATTATGTTCTCCTCTAGATAGATGAATGGTCGCTATCAGGGATGAACGGCGGGGTTTAATCATGCGTAAGATAGATCCACGCCGTGAAAATTCCAAAGCTGTCATCTTGGGTAAAGCGCACATCCCCTTTGGCCAAGGGCGATCCGGCCAGACCTAAGCGAAGAATCTGGGTGTCAGAACGCTTTTCCTCTGCCGGAGAAAGCGGGTCCAGCGCCCGCTTGAACAAAGCCGCTTGCCCCAGTTCCAAACCGGGCACGGTCAGGACGACCACGGTGGTGGCGGAGGAGGCGGACTGGAAAGGCCGTTTGCTTTTAAACTTCTCCTCCAGTACCGCGACGGGCAGGGCCCGGATCTCGGGCCAGATCTCCTGTTCCCGATACCAGCCGTTCATCTCCATCTGACCGCCAAAGGGAAACCGAATCTCGGGCAAATATCCCCCCGCCACCAAAATATCCCCAAAGGTGGTGGCCGTCGGGGTGAGATCCCTTCCCTCCAGGGCCCGGACGTAGCCTCCCGCCGGGTGACGCACCCCCTCGGTTCCATCCGGTGGAAATTTCGCCTGTTTGGCATAAAACGAGGTGCAGGCATTTCGAAACACCTTCATCCCTTGCCGAGTACTGCTAATGATAGCGTCCTGCTGCATCTGGCGTAGCCACGGCCAACCCAAGGCTCCGATTCCCACCGCCAGCGCCAATCCCGCCAGTAACCAAGTGGGGGCCGACCCGGCTGGATGGACTCTGCCGTTCCTCATAGACGGCTCCTTTCCTGGAACGCTCGGGCCTGTCGCCGGGAAATTTCCACCTCCACCCCACTGTCCAGTACCGCCTTGAGCTTTCCCTCCCCTAAAGGTTCCCAACTTTTCACGTGGTGAAGATTGACCATTTGGGCGCGGTTGGCTCGCAGAAAATCCTCCGGAGCCAGCCTTTCCTCGAAATATTTGATCGGGCGCCTTAGCAACACGTGTCCTTGGGGCGAAAGAATCTTCGTGTAGTTACCTTCCGACTCCAACAAGAGAATGGATCCCACCTCTAGAAACATGGCTTTTTTTCCGTCGCGAACGAAAACCCGGTCGTCCAGCCGGAGCTTCGCCCCCGCCTCCCGAACCGGCCTCTCGAAAATTTTTTCTGTGGCCCGTTTCACGGCTTGGGCGAGATCCTCCGGTGCCAAGGGCTTCAGGAGATAGTCCACCACCCCCCGACGTACCGCATCCACCGCGAACTGATCGTAGGCCGTGGAAAAAATCACCTCGGGTAAAGGTGGCTCCAGCGCATCCAAGACTCCGAAGCCGTCCCTCCCCGGCATCCGTACGTCGAGAAAGATTAGATCCGGGCTGTGCTTCTGGATCAGCTCCACCGCCTCGTCGCCGTCATTGGCCTCGGCCACCAGCTCAATCTCAGGATGTGCTTGCAACAGCCGCCGCAGCTCCTTGCGCGCCAGAGCCTCGTCATCGGCCAATAAAGCTCGGATCTTCATTTAGCCTCCTCCCCCAGCTCTAGTTCAACAGCTCGGACCGACCCGTCACGCTCGGTTTCCACCCGAAGGGTATCCCTCCGGCTCGGCTGCATGCCCACCCTCTCCCGCCAGACCGGATCTGGCCATTCGGGGAACTCCGCCTCACCCCCCGGCACCGGAGGATCCACCTCGATCCGAAAACAATTTGGACGCGGCCGGTTTAAAGTAATGGTAGCCCCACTCTTTCTCATTCCCACCCCACGTCGCACCGCCCCCTCCACCAGGGAAAAGAGCAGAAGCGGCGGGAAGGAGTAGCCATCTGGCCCCGAAGGAATCTGGTCTTGAAATCTCAACCTCTCCGCTAATCCCGCCCCTTCCAGCTCCAGATAATCGCGGATCAGCCCCATCTCTTCGGCCAGATCCGTACTTGGCTTATCCGCGGCAATCAGGGTGGCGCGCAGCAACCGACTCAGCCGCACGAGAAGATCCCGAGCCTTGTCTGGATCGGACATGGTCAAGGCAGCGATGCGGTTGAGGGCGTTGAAAATGACATGGGGATGTAGCTGAGATCGAATGGTTCGCAGTTCCGTTTCCCGCCGCAAAAGCGTCTCCCTTCTTTCTTGGGAAAGCTGCCGGTCGGTTACATCCATGACTGTTCCGAGGACGACGGAGACATGACCCGATGGGTCTCGGGCTTGGGCTTGTCCGGCCAGTTCCATCCAGCGGTGTCGCCCATTGGGATCTCGCAGGCAAGCCAGAATCGGGGCAAAGCTCCTATCCGGATTTGGCAAAGATTGACTCAACTCCCAGCCTCGGCGGTGAGTCCATCCTAAGCCGGAGGAGTTCAGGCCAATGCGCGCAGCCAAGGCTGGGTCATCCCACTCCACCCCTCGACCCTTAAGCCACCGCCAGAAAACTACCTGATGATTTCGTGCGGCGCTCGCCACCCAAGAAAACGTCTCCTCCCGCTCGTCACGAATCGCTGCCACCCCATGGGCCACCCCCAACGCTGCTGTTAGCCCCAGCGCCACCAGGCCTGGAGGAAAGGAAAGCATGCCCGCATGCCCTTCCGCCCAAGCCATGCCAGCAGACAGCGCGGTCAGGAAACAGGCGGTGGCCGAACCGGGTTCGCCAAACCTCATCGCCTGCCAAAATAAAATAACCAAAGGAATCAGGGCGAGGGCGAGTCCGGATTGGGGATCAATGCCCGGCAATGCAGCCACCCTTCCCACAACCACCAACAGAATGCTGAGAAAGACCCAGCCAAGAAAAATTCGGAAATCCATTCGGGACAGAAAATCACCGTCCAACGCTTTCACCAAAGGTGCCATCGCCATCACCCCCAAAGATTGCAGGGTCCAAGAGACGCCAAATCCAGGTCCAAAAGGTATATTGAAGCCAAGTAGCTGCTCGATGAGTACCCCCACGAACGTTACCCCGGCTGCCATCGGGATGACCACGGCGACATGCAGGTGCGGAAGAGTCAGTTGTCGGGCCGAGATCGTGATTAACCATGCTAAGACGCTCTCGACCAGTAGGGAGCCAACTTCTGGAGCACCCCCGACAAGTCCCCCCGCAAGTGGCACAAAAGCGACCGCGGTCGCACCCGCCAACCAGCCCCGCCAGGCCAGGCCAATTACCAAGCCGGGCATCGGATCCCATAACATTCCATTCGGCCCAGCCAGAACTGCCCCTCGAAGAAACCAGACGATCCAACCGAGAAACAAGGAGATAAGAAGGCGTGTACAGAAAGCAAAGGAAAGATGCATATCTTTTCGGGAGTTTCCAAAATGCCCGCGTTCGTCTAACTGGGAAAGGACAGATTACATGATGGATCCCACCCCCTGCCCTTCCGGTTACTCCATGCCCCAGCTTCTTGACGAGGTCGTCAGCCGGGGAGCCTCAGATCTTCACCTCCAGGTCGGACAGGCTCCCGTCCTCCGCCTTTCCGGTGAAATGGCCCCCCTGGAAGGCCCGGCTTTGACCCCGGAGGATACCCGTGCGCTGATTGGAGCCATGATCCCGCCACACGACCTGCAGAAGGCCGAAAGCACTGGCGGGGCGGATTTTGCCATTGCCTTTGGATCGGATGCCCGCTTCCGCGTCAGCGTTCTCCGCTCCAAGGGCAACTACGGCGTCGTCCTCCGTCTCATTCCCAGCAAGCTCCTCTCCCTCGAGCAGATCGGACTTCCGCCCATGATCAAGGATCTGCTCACGCGCCCACGCGGCCTGATCCTCGTCACAGGCCCCACCGGCTCAGGCAAATCCACCACCCTCGCCTCCATGGTCAACTGGATCAACGAGCAACGCACCTCTCATATCATCACCGTCGAGGACCCGATCGAATATTACCATTCTCACAAACAGAGCGTGATCACCCAGCGAGAAGTCAACGTAGACGTTAGCAGCTTTGCCGATGCCATTCGTGGTGCCCTCCGGCAGGACCCGGACGTCATTCTGGTCGGCGAAATGCGCGACCTCGAAACGATCGAGGCGGCCGTCACCGCCGCGGAAACAGGGCACCTTGTGTTCGGCACCCTGCACACCACTGGGGCCGCTCGCACCATCAACCGTATTGTCGACGCTTTCCCAGCCAACACTAAGGAGATGATCCGGATCCAGCTCTCCACCTCCATTGTCGCCGTTATTTCTCAGGTTCTCATGCGCAAAAAAGGCGGAGGCCGGATCGCGGGTTTCGAGATTATGGTCATGACACCGTCCATCGCGAACCTGATCCGCGAGAACAAAGTCTACTTACTCGAATCGGAAATCCAGACGGGAGCCAAGTTGGGAATGATCCAGCTCGATGCGTATCTTTCGCGGCTTGTAGAAAGCGGCCAAGTGGAGGCCGGCGAGGCGGTGGAATTCGCCCAGAACCCCAACGAATTTCGGGTCAAATTTAATCTGTCCGCCGCCTGAGCCAGCCTCGGGCTAATCGTGGGCCACGTAGAGCCAACAGTCGTACGTCCCCGGCTGCAAACCCACCGTGATACGGCAGTTGCCCAGCCGAACAGCCGCAAGATCCTCAGAATCCGCCGCAATGGCCCGAGTCACTAGATCCGCCAGACCGCTCACCGCCTGATCGCGGAACGGGCCATCCACCCGATTTTTTACCTCTCCTGCCTCAAGGGTAGTCAGGCCGGGAATCAGCATGAAGACCACCCGTGTGGAAAAACTCGCCGCGGAAAAGGCTTTCGTATCCTCGGTGGAGGAAACATAGGCATTGCACAAAATCATTGGAAAATCGACAGCACGGTTCGTGAGGGTTCCGTGGGTTCCGGGCACAGCTTGCAGTAGGCTGACCCCGCCGCTGTACGGTGTCTCTCCCCGGCCGCCAATCGGCAAAACGAACTTCTCGAAAAGTCCCTCCTGGATGAAAAGATCTCCAATGGTGGTTTGGTTGGCATTCAGAGGTCCTACCGCCCCGTCACCGTAGGGGCGGGAGTAGCTTGGATCGGCCGTAATACTACCGTCCACGGGGAAAGTCCTGTTCATCTTGATATACTGGGCGGTGGCACCGCGCGCAGCCTCGTGCACCGCCAAAGCAGCAGAAACCTTGCTGGCCCGGATATTATCGTAAACCTTGGGAGCAATGATCGCAGCCAGAAGTCCAAAAATCGCCAAAACCCCGATCAGCTCAATCAAGGAAAAAGCCTGGTTTTTTTTGCGATGAGACCCTTTCAACTTGTCCCTAAAGTGGCATCCCTCCAAAAAGCATCAACACAAACATGTTTTTCGTATCTTTTTCCGAACCCTAATTTCGCCTTTCCATCCACAAAAAGGGCCACTCATCACATTTTGCCAAAATCTTTTATCTGGGCTCTACGAGACATCTTTCACCTCCAACCTCCCTCCCAAAACCGAAAAGAGCTTAAGGAAAAACTCGGCTTATCGACCGCTACCTAAACCTTGGGGCGAATCGTCTTCACTCCCGCAGGAGTCCCCAGCAGAACGAGATCCGCTCTCCGCTTGCCAAACACCCCTGCACAGATCACCCCGGGGATCCCTTCCAGCTTTTTTTCGAATCGGATCGGATCCGTAACTTTCCATCCGTGCACATCTAGAATCTCCCCTCCGTTATCCGTAATAAAATTCTTCCTCAATACCGGCCGACCTCCCCTCCTGCGAATCTCCTTCGCCACCTGATCCCTCGCCATCGGCACAACTTCCAATGGCACAGGAAATTTTCCTAACCGCTTCACCAACTTCGATTCATCCACGATACAGATGAACTTTTTC
>Ga0164294_10002611_pt1 | contig 16245 bp, 23 predicted proteins | sample GEODES005metaG_FD_111479 | JGI IMG/M metagenome (GOLD analysis project Ga0164294, IMG submission 111479) | Oligotrophic lake water microbial communities from Sparkling Lake, Wisconsin, USA - GEODES005 metaG | ecosystem: Environmental > Aquatic > Freshwater > Lake | place: USA: Sparkling Lake...
CCATCCTTTATAATTTAAAATTACTTTAATTGTAGGTTGTTTATCTTTTTCTTCTTCTAGGGAATATGTTTTTATATAGCCTTCATTTTTTAAAACATTCAAAATAGCTAAATTTAGCTTACTAAATCTCACTTGAGTAAAAGTATGTTTGGCTAAACTGGCATTACGAATTCTTGTTAACATATCAGATACAAGATCATTTACCATTTTTAAACCTCGATTGATTGATAATTAATTATTTTGCAAAGGGAACTCCTAATTCTTTTAGTAAAAAGAAACTTTCAGTTGAATTTTTTGCAGTTGTGACGATTGTGATATTAAACCCTCTTCTTTGTTCCACACTATCATAATCAATTTGTGGAAAAACAAGTTGTTCTGAAATCCCTAAATTATAATTTCCATTTTTATCAAAATTTTTTGGATTTAATCCACGAAAATCTCGAATACGAGGAAGAACTAATTTTATAAAAGTTTCTAAAAACGCATACATTTTTTCTTTGCGTAATGTTACAGTTAATCCTAAAGGCATACCTTCACGAATTTTGAATCCCGCAATCGAGTTTTTTGATACTGTTAGTACGGGATGTTGTCCTGTAATTTGACGAATTTCTTCTGTTGCTTTTTGTAAGAACACTCTATTACTTGCATTTAATCCTAGACCTGCACTTACTTGAATTTTTTCAATTTTCGGGATTTCATGGATATTTGAATATTGAAATTCTTTCACAAGTTTGGGTACAACAATTTCTGTATATTCTTTTTTTAAGTTACTCATGTCGTTCAACGATTAATTTATTTTTCAGTAACAACAACATTGTTAGATTTTTTAAAGTAACGTACTTTTTGATCATTGACAACTTTTGTTCCTGTTTTACTACTTTTATTGATACTTTTATCCCATAACATTACATTCGAAATGTTAATTGGAATAGGTAATTCTACTTTTTGTGTTTCTCCGCTTTGCTTATTTTTTACGTATTTAATACGAGGCGTAATACTATCGACAGTTACTGTTAATGTTTTTGAAAGAATGGAATTAATTTTTCCAATGACTCCTTTATTATTTCCAGTAATTACTTTTACAGTATCACCCATTTTGATATGGTGTTTTGTTGCTTTGTTCATATTACTTCAGTCGCTAAAGAGATTATTTTTGTAAAATTTTTATCACGAATTTCACGAGCAACCGGTCCGAATACACGTGTTCCTCTTGGATTATTTTCAGCATTAATAATAACAGCCGCATTATCATCAAATCGTAAAACCATTCCATCCGAACGTTTAATATTATTTCTAGTTCTTACTACAACAGCTCTTACAACATTAGATTGTTTGACTGCCATATTTGGAAGGGCATCTTTTACGACCCCAATAATAACGTCACCGACGTTGGCATATTTTCTATTATTACCTAAAACTCGAATGCACATTAATTTTTTTGCTCCTGTATTATCTGCAACAGTTAGCATTGTTTGAGGTTGTATCATAGTTTTTAACCTTTTTAGTTTTCGTTAACTTTCAGAATTTTTTTCAGTTTCCATTTTTTATGACGGCTATATGGTGGACTTTCTTGTAATAGGACTAAATCACCCGGTTTACATTGATTATCCTCATCATGTGCCATATATCGTTTTGTTTTAATCAGGATTTTTCCATATTTTGGATGTTGATAACGCATTTGAATTGCTACCACAATTGTTTTTTGAGCTTTATCGCTTACAACAATTCCAACTCTTTCTTTAAGAACCATAATTAATTTTCTTTTTTAATTAAACAAGCTTTTTTAAATTGTAATTGCCCTATTCTATGTTTTGTATGTGTAAATAAATGAGGTTTAACATTTTGACTTGTAAATTTCTTTAGTTTTAAGTCAAATAACGTTTTTTGTAATAAAAAAATTTCTTTCTCAATATCTACCACATTTGTTAAAGAATCTAATTCTGCATATTTTGGTAGACTCATACTGATGGAACCTCTTTTGTTAAAATTCTTGTTTTGATTGGTAATTTATAAGAAGCAATTTTTAAAGCTTCCATTGCTACTTCTTTGGGTACTCCAGTCACTTCAAAAAGAATATTTCCTGGTTTAATAACTACTACCCAATATTCCACGGCTCCTTTCCCAGATCCCATTCGTGATTCTTCTGCTCTTGCTGTAACAGATTTATCTGGGAAGACTTTAATCCATAATTTTCCTGTTCTTTTTGTGTAACGTGAAATTGTTCTTCGAACAGCTTCGATTTGTCGAGAAGTTAACCAAACAGGTTCTAATGCTTGAATTCCATAATCTCCATGATTTAACTTGTTATTACGGCAAGCCTTTCCTTTTAATCGACCACGTTGCATTTTTCTATACTTTGTACGTTTCGGACTTAACATAATCTTTGATGTTTTTACTATTTTTAATAACCTGCAAAAAGCCAAACTTTAATTCCTATAACACCATAAATCGTTTCTGCACGTTGATGTACATAATCAATTTTTGCTTTTAACGTATGAAGAGGAACATTTCCATCACGTTTCCATTCACTTCGAGCGATTTCAATCCCGTTTAATCTTCCTGAAACTTGAATCTTAATTCCTTTCATTTCAGTACGTTGAACTTTTTTAATGGTTTGTTTTACTACACGTCTAAAAGGAGTTCTTTTTTCTAGTTGTTCCGAAACAAATTTTGCAATTAATGCAGCATCTTCAAACGGATTTTTAATAAATTTAATATCAATTAAATAATTCTTTTTTGTTTTAATTTGTAAATAACGAATTAAATTTCTTACGATTCTTTTTAAGATTAAACTTGTAAAACGTTTTAAATTACCTTTTGAATTGTTTAAGATTGCAATTGCTTTTGAATTTTCTGTTTCGGGATTTTCTGAAAAATATTTGATTACTTTTCGATACATTTCTTTCGCACGTGGAAATAATGAATGAATTGTAATATTGACATATTCTTTGTCTGTTTTTTCTTGTTTAATTCTATTGATTTCTACCTTTGAAAGAGATAAAAAATCTTTAAAAAATTCATCTACTTTAGAACGAATAAAAAAGTCTTCTTCAATTAGTGTTGAATAAGCTTTTTTATTGCTATACCATTGTGATACATGTGACTGAGTAGTTACTAATCTAAATCCTTTCGGATGTGTTTTTTGACCCACAACAAATTCCTCTTTTTAAAAATACTTTTATAATTTGGCTAGAGTTTCTTCTGCCACTCGAATAGTAATATGAGACATCTTTTTTTCAATTGCAAACGCACGTCCTTGAGCACGAGGACGCATTCTTTTTAAAATTGGTCCTTGATTTACAAAAGCTTCAACAATCATCAGATTTTCTTTCTCTAAATCAAAATTGTTTGTTGCATTTGAAATTGCAGAATAAAGAGTTTGCCAAACAATTGCTCCTGATTTTTGAGGTAAATATTTTAAGACTTTTAAAGCATCTTTATAACTTTTCCCACGAATTTTTTTAAGAATGACATCAATTTTATTAGGTGCGATTCGAATATATTTAGAAGTCGCGGAAACTAATTCTGGCTTATTCATAATTTATCTTTTTACTTTACGTTCAGTTTTTTTGTGCGATCTAAATGTTCTTGTTGGAACAAACTCTCCTAATTTATGACCTACAAGTTGATCCGAAATAAAAATTGGAACATGCTTTTGACCGTTATAAATACTAATGGTATGTCCAATCATTAAGGGTAAAATTGTGGATGCACGTGACCAGGTTTTAATAGTATCTTTTTTTCCAGCACTGTTTAATATATTTAATTTAGTTAATAAATGATAGGCTACGTATGGGCCTTTTGATATTGATCTTCCCATGAAATATATATATATTAAGGTTAATAATTTATGAACGTGAACGAATGATAAAAACATCACTCTTATTTTTTCTTTTACGAGTTTTCATCCCTAAAGCTGGTTTACCCCATGGTGTTAATGGACGTGGCTTACCAATTGGACATCTACCTTCTCCCCCCCCATGTGGGTGATCTACTGGATTCATTACTGATCCACGAACTGTTGGTCGAACTCCTAACCATCTTTTTCTTCCTGCTTTTCCTAACACAACGTTATAAAAATCAGAATTACTTACTCGACCAATTGTTGCAAAACACTCTTTTCTAAATAATCTGATTTCTTTTGACGATAAACGTAAAACAACAAAATTATTTTCTTTTGCTAAAATTTTTGCACTTGTTCCGGCTGAACGAACTAATTGTCCTCCTTTTCCAGGAATTAATTCAACGTTGTGAACATCTGTTCCTAGCGGAATAGAATCTAATGGTAGAGAATTACCGACTTGAATTGTTGTATTTTTTCCAGCTGTTACAAAATCTCCAACTTTGAGTGTTTCAGGATGAAGAATATATCGTTTTTCTCCGTCTTCATATGCAATTAAAGAGATATTTGCATTTCTGTTTGGATCATATTCAATCGATACTACTTTTCCTTGAATATCGAGTTTGTTGCGTTTAAAATCAATTAATCGATAGCGACGTTTATGTCCTCCACCTTTATGACGAATTGTAATTCTTCCTTGATTGTTTCTCCCATTTGCTCGATGATTTGAAACAAGTAAAGATTTTTCTGGTTCAATTTTTGTTAATCCGGAAAAGTCTAGACTACTTTTATTTCTTGACCCAGGTGTATAAGGTTTATAAATTTTGATTGCCATGATAATACGTTAGTTCTTAGTTAAATAGATCTGAAATTGTGTCACCTTCTTTTAATTTTACATAAGCTTTTTTATATACTGAGCGTTTCCCTACAAATCTACCAACTCTTCGAGTTTTTGTTGGTAAAATACATGTATTAATTGAAGTTACAGTAATATTGAAAATCTTTTCAATTAAATATTTAATTTGTGTTTTTGTTAAGGTTCTATCTACTACGAATGTATATTGTCGATTTCCATATAAATTAATCGATTTTTCAGTAAGAGATGGATATTTAACTAAACTTAAAAGTTGACCTAAATTAAGCGTTTGATTTTTCATAGTTTAAGTTAATTAAGCTTAAGGCTTGTTCTGATAAAAGGATTTGGCTAGTATGTAGTAATTGTTTTAAATTTAAGCAATTTACAGTGGTTACTTCAATATTTTTTAAATTACGTGTTGCTAACCAAAAATTACGATTCGGTTTTGTTAAGATAAATAAAATTTTTGAATCAGCTTTCACATTTAGATTACTTAACATTGTTAAAATACTTTTTGTTTTAATTTCTGTGAAATTGTTAATTGCGTCTTCTTTAAAAAAAACAAAATTTTGCTTTTTTAGATAAAGAGCACTCGTAATTGCTAATCTTTTTTCTTTTTTATTTACTTTTTTATTCACAACTCTTGGTTTCGGACCAAAAATTACTCCGCCTCCTACAAATAACGGTGAACGTGTTGAACCAGCACGGGCGTTTCCTGTTCCTTTTTGTTTCCAAGGTTTACGACCTCCTCCACGAACTTCAGATTTAGTTTTTGTGGATGCAGTATATTTTCTGGAATTTTTTAATTGTGTTAAATAAACTCGATGAATTAATCCGATGGCTTTTTTCTTTTTTTCGGCATCATCTACTAAGAATTTAGTTTCCATATATTTTGCTTACTAATTAATTTCTTACATTAATACTTACAAGATTTCCTGATTTTCCAGGAATTGATCCTTTGATAACGATAATATTTTCTTTTGTATCAATATCAATGATTTCTAATCCACTAATTGTTTGTTTTGTACCACCTAATCGACCTGACATTCGTTTTCCTGGGAATACACGACCGGGACTTGTCCCTGCTCCCATTGAACCTTGTAATCTATGATGTTTTGAACCATGGCTTAATGCACCTTGATTAAAATGATTTCGTTTTACGTTTCCAGCGTATCCTTTTCCGATTGTTAATCCTGTTACACTAATTTCTTGTCCCACTTGGAACATTTCGACACTAAATTTTTGTCCGATTGTATATTCTTCAGAACCATTTGTTTTATATTCTTTTAAATAACGATATGGAGGTAAATTTGCTTTGTTAAAATGACCTAATTCTGGTTTCGTAAGTGTTTTAGAATTAGATGAAAGTTCTACATATCCTAATTGAATTGCGTCATATCCACATTTATCATTAGATTTTATTTGTGTGATATAACAAGGCCCACCTTTAATTACAGTTACTGGAATTACATCTCCTTTTTTATCAAAAATTTGAGTCATTCCGATTTTATTTCCTAAAATACCAAGAGACACAAGATACCTTCTTTTTTATAAAATTTAATAATTGCATTTTAATTTTAAAAAAATTTATAATATATGTCTATATCAGTGCATATTTTAAATAACAAAAATTTTTTTAAAGTTTTGAAATTAAAACTTGCATCGATTCAACAAATAAAATATAATAAACCGTGTTTGTTTATCTATCAATTTAATAAATATTTAAACAGGAATTATGAGTGAAAAAAGTACAAAAGGAACAGGAAAAAAGATTATTGGAATTGATTTAGGGACAACAAACTCTGTTGTCTCTGTATTAGAAGGAGCGAATCCAAATGTCATTCCAAATTCGGAAGGAGGGCGTACGACACCTTCGGTAGTTGCTTATACCACAAATGGAGAAGTACTCGTTGGTCAATTAGCGAAAAGACAGGCAGTTGTAAATCCAGAAAATACATTTTATTCTGTAAAACGTTTTATTGGATGTAAATATGAAGAAATTCAAGATGAAGTATCGCGTATTTCTTATAAAGTTCGAAAAGATGAAAATGGAAAAGTAAAAATTTCTGCCCCAAATGTTAATAAGGATTTCAGTCCAGAAGAGATTTCAGCATCAGTTCTCAAAAAATTAGTAAATGATGCAAGTAAGTTTTTAAAAGAAAACGTAACACAAGGAATTGTTACAGTACCTGCTTACTTTAACGATTCCCAACGATTAGCTACAAAAGATGCTGGTACAATTGCAGGATTAGAAGTACTTCGTATTTTAAATGAACCAACAGCGGCCGCATTAGCTTATGGTTTAGACAAAAAAACAAATGAAGTTATTTTAATTTTTGATTTGGGCGGTGGAACATTTGATGTATCTGTTTTAGAGGTTGGAGACGAAGTTTTTGAAGTTTTATCAACGTCGGGAGATACACATTTAGGTGGTGACGATTTTGACCAAGCAATCGTTGATTATGTAATTAAACAATTTGAAAAAACGGAAGGAATTAATCTTTATAAAGAGAAACAAGCTTTACAAAGAATTATTGAAGCTTCTGAAAAAGCAAAAATTGAATTATCAACAATTCAATCCACACGAATTAGTTTACCTTTTATTTATATTGATAAACAAACTCCAAAAAATATTGATTTCGAAATCGATCGATCAAAATTTGAAGAATTAAGTCGTGGATTACTAGAAAAATGTAAATTACCAGTTCAAAAGGCTTTACAAGATGCAAAGTTGTCAAAGTCGGAAATTGATCAAGTTATTTTAGTAGGAGGATCCACACGTATTCCAGCTGTGAAAAATTTACTAAAGGATTTATTAGGAAAACCTTTAAATGAAACAGTAAACCCCGATGAAGTTGTCGCTATGGGTGCAGCAGTTCAAGCTGGGATTATTGCAGGGGAAATTACAGACTTAATTTTATTAGATGTTACGCCATTATCCTTAGGTGTTGAAACAATGGGCGGTTTAATGACGACAATCATTAATCGAAATGCTTCAATTCCCGTAAAACAATCCGAAGTATTTTCTACTGGATCTGATATGCAGGATGCTGTTGAAATTCATGTCTTACAAGGAGAAAGACAATTTGCAAAAGATAATAAAAGTTTAGGGATTTTTAAATTAAAAGGAATTCCACCTGCACCTAGAGGTGTTCCAAAAATTAATGTAACATTCCAACTAGATGTAAATGGATTATTAGCCGTTTCCGCTCGCGAAGAACAAACAGGACAAGAACAATCAATTAAAATTGAGGGTGCATCCACTTTAGCGAGAGAAGATGTTGCTAAAATGATTAAAGATGCTGAAGAAAATGCAGCGTTAGACAAATCGAAAAAATCATTAGTAAATATTACTTATGAATTAGATAATCTAATTTTAAAAATTGAAAAACTTATGTCTTCGAATGCGTTAACGGATACAGACATAAAATCTTATTTTGTAGAAACAACAAAACAAATGAAAGATCGTTATAAATTTAATCAACTAAATAAAATTTACAAAGAAAATTTAGATGAATTAATGTATATTTTTAATTTGTTAACGATGCTTGAAGTTCAAAATAAATTAAAAAATGATAATACCGGATCTTCTCCAAAAGGATCCGTTATTGATGTTACAGATTCATAAGTGTGTATAAATAATTATCCCTATTATAAAAAAAGTAAGGAAAGATGTAAATTCGTGTATAGTTTAAAAAGGAAAGAGTGAGATTCGAACTCACGGAACCCTTGAGGCTCATCTGATTTCAAGTCAGACGCAATCGACCACTCTGCCATCTTTCCGAAAGTCTAGATAAATATTTATCTAGACTTTATTATTTATGCTTCAAAAGAAGCGTTTCCAGTAAATTTAATGGATCCTGGATTTGGATTTTTTCCAATTGAAAACTCTCGTTTTCCAACAGCAACTCTTCCTTCATTTACTTTTTCAGGAAACACACCATCTTTTGGATGAATAAATTGAACTTCTCCACTTGGTAATAATCTAAAAATACGATAGTCATTAATTTTGAAATCCGTACGCAATTGTTTTCCTAATGCTAAACATTGTTCTTTTCGAGCAAAGTAAACTAAATTAGGTCCTTGTTTCATGATAGCAGCTCCGCCAGTAGGCATTTCAAAAATGTCATTAGCTACTTTCTTTTCATTCACCCAAGTCATAACATATTTTTCTTCTGTTTCAGCAGCTTGTAACCAACCACCTGTGCTTCCTCCAAATTCTGGAAAATATTTTGTTTCTTCTTGTGACATTGTTTTTCTACGTATTTTTAGTAAGGAGTATGTTTAATTCAATCTTCTTCAATGATTTAGTTGATTTTAGCGGAGAATGGATTCGAACCATTGACCTTCGGGTTATGAGCCCGACGAGCTACCGAGCTGCTCTACCCCGCCACTCAATACTAAATTATTATATATCTTTTAAAAAAAAAAAAAAATTTCTCACGTTTTAGAAAGAAATCCTAGAGCAAAAATTCCAAAAGCAAGAACAACGATAAATTGCAAATTTCGAAGCACTATTGGTTGAAGAATTTGGGTACTAATGAGTTTATCATTTTTAATTAACGAAATTGGTTTTTCCCATATTTCACTTGTATACCAAGAACCTTCCTCATAAATTAATCGACTTGTATTGAATCGATTATCTACTTGTTTCCAATTACTTAGGATATAAATCAAAACAAAATTTAGAATTGCTAAACTAAAAAAACTTGTTTGTTCAAAGGTTGCAATTAGTTGATTGATGGATTCAATTCCGTCAAAAGTAAATGTTAAACAGATTAAAAATAATGTAAGAAAGATTTGGAAAAGGGTGCCAAGATACTTTCTTTTAACTAAGGTAATCCAATTCGTTAAATTGTTTTCTTTTAAAGAAATATATTCGTTAATAGGTTTCTGATCTTCAGGAATTGGACAAAGTAAAAAAATTTTAATATTGAAACTCATAATATTGAAAAGATTAGCGAATAGTTGCAGCTGAAACTAGTAACTATCCGTAATCTTGGTTTTTAATAATAGCAGAATTAATTCAATAATTAAACAAATCCAGGTTACTTTTTCAAAAGGATTTGAAGAAGACTTTGAAGTTTGTTTTGTTAAACTATCTTTGGTTGTTTCATTTTGATTTAAAATTAAACCAATTAAAATAACACTATTTGTTATTAAAATGAGAGTTAAGGGATTTTCGGTTTCAATCACTTTTAACCTCGATTTTTCTATTTCTATTTTTAATTATGTATTGGCTTGTACTTGTAAGAAAGCAAACCCTAATCCTAATCCTAATAAAGTAATTACAAAGCAAACAGCTGCAACACTAACAATTTCTCCACCCATATTTTCGTTTTAAAATTTTAGAATTTTATATTTTTAGAAACCGTTTCTTCCCCAAACTACTAGAGCTAATGAAAAAGAAAAGATTAACATTAAAGAAGCCCAACCTAAACTAATTACATCGATCATAATTTTTTAAAACATTTAATTTCTGTACTTCTCTCTATTATAACTTTAAGAAAAATAAATTAACAATCAAAAGTAAAAAATTAAATTAATTTTGTCCTTATTACTGTTATAATAACTGGTAATTATAATAAATATAAAGAAAATTTTTTATGGTAACTGAATTAAACATTTATATTTCTCTTTTATTAGCTTTTCTTCTTCTTACTTTTTCAATTCGTTTAGGTATTTCTTTATACCAATCTAATTAGAAAGATTTTTTCTTTTTTATTTTATATTTGGTTATTAGAAAAAAACTATGTCAACAGTTAAAAACTTAAACAATTTCCCTTTTGCCGCCATTATTGGACAAGAGGAAATGAAGTTAGCATTACAATTAAATGTAATTGACCCGAAAATCGGTGGGGTTATGATTATGGGAGATCGTGGTACCGGAAAATCGACAACGATTCGAGCATTAGCAGATCTTCTTCCCGACATTACAATTATTAAAAATGATCCCTTCAATACAGATCCAAAAGGCTTAGGTGCAACTTATGAAACGGAAGAAATTAAAATTCCGATGGTTGAATTACCCTTAGGAGCAACAGAAGATAGAGTATGTGGAACAATTAACTTAAAAGAAGTTCTATCAGGTGGAAGTAGTACTTTTGAGCCTGGTTTATTAGCTCGTGCAAATCGAGGTCTTTTATACGTTGATGAAATCAACCTTTTAGATGATCATTTAGTTGACGTGTTATTAGATTCTGCTGCGTCAGGATGGAATACAGTGGAACGTGAAGGAATTTCAATTAAACATCCAGCAAAATTTATTCTAATTGGTTCAGGAAATCCAGAAGAAGGAGAACTTCGTCCACAATTATTAGATCGTTTTGGGATGCATGCTGAAATTCGTACAATTCGTGATCCAAAATTACGTGTTAAAATTGTTGAAGAACGCATTAGTTTTGATCAATCGCCACAATCTTGGTTTGATAAATATGAATCAGAACAAATCAATATTCAAAATCGTATTATTTTGGCACAAAATTCTTTAAGCAAAGTAACAATTAGCAAAGATTTTCAATTAAAAATCTCTCAAATTTGTAGTGAATTAGAAATTGAAGGATTACGTGGAGATATCGTATCCACTCGTGCAGCCAAAGCTTTAACCGCATTTGAAACGCGTAGTGAAGTAACATTAAATGATATTGAACGCACAATTACACTATGCTTACGTCATCGTTTACGTCGTGATCCAATGGAGTCGATTAATTCTGGTGAAAAGATTGATGCAGCATTCAAAAAAATCTTCCTCGATACAAAAGTTTAATTGAGCTCAGTAGGATTCGAACCTACATTAGAAACTTAGAAGGTTTCCGTCCTAATCCCTTAGACGATGAGCCCGATTTAAAAAATATATAGGCGGTACTGGGCTTGAACCAGCGACCCTCTGCTTGTAAGGCAGATGCTCTACCACTGAGCTAACCGCCTCTATAGAATAATTATAATAAAAATTTACCCGAAAGGGTTAATTTGTAATCAATTTATAATGCATTTATAATTCTTTCCAAGAACTAAGTAAAACGTAGTTAGCAATTTTTTCCATTTCTTCCTCTGTTAACCTCCCCCCAAATGCTGGCATTCCATTTTTACCATTTAGAATTTGATAACTAATTGCCGCAATAGAATTCATTCCATTTTCTGCAAGCGTTTCTTTTGTGAGGTTTTTTTCAGGAATAATAATATTGGTCCCACCTAAATGACAAGCACTGCAATGTTGGGAAAAGAGTTTTTCTCCACTTTCAGACGCTATGGCTTTTGAAAAAGAACTTGTTGTCAAAAATGTTATTAAAAAAAAATAAGCTAGAAGCTTTCTGATTTTCATTTGTTGTTTCCTCCTGCAAATAAATTCGTTAAAATTAAAAGCAATGTTACTTGCTTTTAATTTTAAATTCCCTAGATTAGTCAATTGGTTTTAATTGTAAAGTAGGTTCTGTTTCACGGTTAATCCCTTTTTCGAATCCAGCTGCAGCAGCACGTGCACGTCCTGAATGCCACCAGTGTCCTACTAATAAGAAGAAACCTAAGAAGAAATGAGAACATGTTAACCAAGAACGAGGAGAAACATAGTTAACTGAGTTAATTTCTGTTGCAACTCCACCTACTGAGTTTAATGATCCTAAAGGAGCATGTGTCATATATTCCGCTGCACGACGTTCTTGCCATGGTTGAATATCATTTCTAATTTTATTGATGTCTAATCCGTTTGGACCGCGTAATGGTTCAACCCATGGTGCACGCATATCCCAGAAACGCATTGTTTCACCACCAAAAATAATTTCTCCACTTGGTGAACGCATTAAGTATTTTCCTAATCCAGTTGGACCTTGCGCAGAAGCAACATTTGCTCCTAAACGTTGGTCACGAACTAAGAATGTGAAAGCTTGTGCTTGTGATGCTTCTGGACCTGTAGGACCAAAGAATTCACTTGGATAAGCTGTGTTGTTATACCATACGAAAACAGATGCAGATAATCCCATTACCGATAAAGCTGCTAAACTGTATGATAAATAAGCTTCCCCAGACCAAACAAATGCTCTTCTAGCCCATGCAAATGGTTTTGTTAAAATATGCCAAATTCCACCTGTTAAACAAAGTACACCTACCCAAATATGACCACCAACTAAATCTTCCATGTTGTTGATTGAAATAATCCAACCGTCTCCACCAAATGGAGATTTGAAAACATATCCAAAAATAACAAGAGGATTTAATGTTGGGTTTTTGATTAGACGTACATCTCCACCACCTGGTGACCATGTATCATAAACTCCACCAACATACATAGCTTTAATAACTAATAAGAAAGCTCCAATTCCTAGTAAACATAAATGAATACCTAAAATTGTTGTCATTTTATTTTTATCACGCCAGTCATATCCAAATAATGGAGCATTTGTTTCTAATGTATCTGGACCAAATAAAGAGTGGTAAATTCCACCAAATCCTAATACCGCAGAAGAAATTAAGTGTAAAACACCTACAACGAAGTAAGGGTATACATCAGTAATTTCACCACCTGGACCTACACCCCAACCTAATGTTGCTAAATGTGGTAAAAGAATAAATCCTTGATCATATAACGGTTTTTCTGGAATAAAGTGAGACACTTCAAATAATGTCATTGCTCCACACCAGAATACCATTAATCCTGCATGCGCTACATGCGCACCAAGAAGTTTTCCAGAAAGATTAATTAATCTTGCATTTCCAGCCCACCATGCGAATCCTGTAGATTCTAGTGTTTTATTAGTAGTAATTTCTAAATCGTTAAAGCGCGTTTCCACGTGGTAATACCTCCTCTGGGAATATATAATTTTCGTGTGGTTGATCTTGTGATGCCATCCATAGTCTAATACCTTCATTTAAAAGAATATTCTTTGTATAGAAAGTTTCGAATTCTGGATCTTCTGCTGCTCTTAATTCTTGTGAAACGAAGTCATAAGCACGTAAGTTTAATGCTAAACCAACCATACCTACGGCACTAGCCCAAAGACCTGTTACAGGAACAAATAACATAAAGAAATGTAACCAACGTTTGTTAGAGAATGCAACACCAAAGATTTGTGACCAGAATCTGTTAGCTGTTACCATTGAATATGTTTCTTCTGATTGTGTTGGTGTGAAAGCACGGAAAGTGTTTGCAGCATCACCATCTTCGAATAACGTATTTTCAACTGTTGCACCGTGAATAGCACAAAGTAATGCTCCTCCTAAAATACCAGCAACTCCCATCATGTGGAATGGGTTTAATGTCCAGTTATGGAATCCTTGTAAGAATAAAAGGAAACGGAAAATTGAAGCAACACCAAAACTAGGTGCAAAGAACCAGCTAGCTTGTCCTAAAGGGTATAATAAGAACACTGACGTGAAAATAGCAATTGGCCCAGTAAATGCTAGAGCGTTATAAGGTCGGATCCCTACTAAACGCGCAATTTCAAATTGACGTAAACAGAAACCAATTAATCCGAAAGCACCATGTAATGCTACGAATGCCCATAAACCACCAATTTTACACCATAATGTAAAGTTACCTTGAGCTTCTGGACCCCATAATAATAATAAAGAATGCCCCATACTGTTTGCAGGAGATGATACGGAAGCAGTTAAGAAGTTACATCCTTCTAAGAATGAACTAGCTAACCCGTGCGTATACCAAGAAGTTACAAAGGTAATTCCTGTTAACCATCCACCTAATGCTAAGTAAGCACATGGAAATAAAAGTAATCCTGACCATCCGATAAATACGAAACGGTCACGTTTTAACCAATCGTCAACAAGGGTAAATATCCCATCGTTTTTGGCTTTAACTTGCCCAATAGAAATTGTCATAGTTTTAATTTTTTTCTACTTAATTAAATTTGAATAAAATAACTCTTCATTTAGCTCATCTTTTACTTGTAGGCTTTATGTCGACACTCAGTTATGAAAAAAAATTTCATAATATTTTAAATCAGAGTTATTTTTTCCTCAGTCTGTCTTACTTTTGATATTACTTATTTTTATCAAAAAATTAATATCTTTTTTGAAAAGGTCTTATAACCTATTATTATAGAGTAAGATAATAACGAAAGCCCAGTCCAAGTCTAAAAGGGGGGTTTCAGATTTTTGATTTTCTTTAAAGATCAACCATAAAAGTTTTAGACGACCCAGTAACTCAACTCTTAAAAGACGTTCGTATTCTTTTACTCTTCCCTCACGGATCAAAATTGAATATTTTCTTATTAACCAATCTTTAAGTAGAAGAGGTTTTTTAATCTTTTGTAAGCTTAATTTTTTACGTAATAGAGCTGTTTGTAGAATTAGTTTTTTTCTTCGAAGCTTGTAGTTCCAATCTCCATCGTAGACACGGCTTATAAATTCATTTACCGATGTTACTATTCTCGGCCAATCGTCTCGTATCTCAATACTTTTGTACCAAATGGTTCTTCCATATTTTTTTACAATTACAAGCAAAATTAGGAGAGTGATACCACGAGGAACATAAGATAAAAAGACTTCTGGTTCCATTTGAATCTTTCTATTTTTACAAAAGGCTAGAATTCTGTTTCGATCATTAACGATAATTGTTATTATGACGGACAGAAGTTCCGTGACAAACACTTTCATTTTTTTTTGACGTAGATTTTTAAAATGTTCTTTCATTTCTTCTTTTTGACCCAAATAGAAAGATAAGGCTAATCCAATAATTGAAATGCTATACGAAATTAAAACAACTGATTTAGCAATTTCTCCTCCTTGCACCAATAAAGTTATTAGAACTTCTTTGTTTTTTAATTGGTTTAATTGTTCACTTTTTAAATAAGTGATAATTTCTTGGTTTCTTTTCGATTCGCGTAAAGAATTTAAAAATGTAAGTAGCATCAAAAAAGTATCAGGACGGAGGTGAACTAACTCCGTTGGCGGACTTATAGGAATTATTTCATTCGTTTCAAAAAAATTATTTAATTTTTTTCCATCTTTATAAACCGTAAAAGGATCCGCTGCGACTTTCCCTGAAGTAAAAAAAGATAACAATAAAGGTACTAGAGCCAATACTACTTTTCTTACTTTCTTCGAACTACTATTTTCAATAGCAAACTTTTGTGAATCGGGAGTAGAATCAAAAACCCATAATTGAGCGTCTAAATTTAAGATTAAGTTATTCATCAGCAAATAAATTTTTATAGTTTTTAATAATTAATAATGCATCAATTAAATGATAGAGATGTGTCACCAAAGTTAGTTTTGCTAGAATTTTCCTTCGTTCAAGAAAGAATTAAAAAAATTTAATTTCTTTTTTTTTTCAAGAACTTGACAGTTTATTACATGTATGAATATAATAATCACTGTTCGTAAATAAAAAGACAATCTACTTTCAATTTATCTATTTTAAAAAAAATAGAACGAATAAATATACAGGATAAAAAGTAACAATTTTACTTTTATTTAAGAGTTTGATCCTAGCTCAGGATGAACGCTAGCGGTATGCTTAACACATGCAAGTCGTACGGAAAAGAAATTTTTAGTGGCGAACGGGTGAGTAACACGTGAGAATTTGCCTTTAGGAAGA
>Ga0164294_10002613_pt1 | contig 16231 bp, 16 predicted proteins | sample GEODES005metaG_FD_111479 | JGI IMG/M metagenome (GOLD analysis project Ga0164294, IMG submission 111479) | Oligotrophic lake water microbial communities from Sparkling Lake, Wisconsin, USA - GEODES005 metaG | ecosystem: Environmental > Aquatic > Freshwater > Lake | place: USA: Sparkling Lake...
GCCCGATGCCTGTTTTGGGTGTGCCCGGTTGGTGGCCTGCCAACCATGAACCGTCTTTTTATGCCGATGATGGGGTGTTTCGCCCGGTGCGCCACCCCCTATCCCTTATGCCCCAGTGAGCGAGGGTCAGTTTTTTTGTAGGAGCTTGCCTGCAAACGATTGGGCTGCCGGACCATCGCTTGCAGGCAAGCTCCTACAAGACTCCTACAAGACTCCTACAAGACTCCTACAAGACTCCTACAAGACTCCTACAAGACTCCTACAAGGCTCCCACAAGACTCCCACAAGGCTCCCACAAGTCTGGCGATGGTGTGTGATTTACCCGTGATTTTTCAGGGGAATAAAGCAGGGTGACTTGATTTTGCCGGCCATCACCCGCATATTCTCGTTGTGCGCTTGGCCTTCGCTGGGCGGTTTGTGAAAATCCCATGAAGCGTATTGTTCTGTTTATCCTGACCAATCTGGCCGTGGTGCTGGTATTGGGTACTGTAGCCAGCCTGCTGGGTGTGAACCGCTTTCTCACTTCCAACGGCTTGAATTTGGGCGCCCTGTTGGGTTTTGCCTTGATCATGGGCTTTGGTGGCGCCTTTATTTCCTTGCTCATCAGCAAGCCGGTGGCCAAGTGGAGCTCGGGCGTACAAGTCATTGAGCAAGCGCAAAATGCCGACCAAGCTTGGCTGGTCAACACTGTCCAAAAATTGGCGCACACCGCGCAGATCGGCATGCCCGAAGTGGGCATTTTTGAAGGCGAACCCAATGCCTTTGCGACCGGTGCTTTCAAAAATTCGGCGCTGGTAGCCGTGTCCACGGGCTTGCTGCAAAGCATGACCCACGAGGAAATTGAAGCCGTACTGGCCCATGAAGTGGCCCACATTGCCAATGGTGACATGGTGACCATGACCCTGATCCAAGGCGTGATGAACACCTTTGTGGTGTTCTTGTCGCGGGTCATTGGCTACGCGGTCGACAGTTTCCTGCGTAGAAATGATGAAAACAGCAGCGGTCCGGGCATCGGCTATTACGTGACCTCTTTTGTGCTGGACATCATTCTTGGCTTTGCGGCGTCCATGGTCGTGGCCTGGTTCAGCCGTCACCGTGAGTTCCGCGCCGACGCCGGTGCCGCCCAACTCATGGGCCGCAAACAGCCCATGGTGAACGCTTTGGCCCGATTGGGCGGATTGCACACAGCCGAGTTGCCCAAGGGCGTGGCGGCCTTCGGTATCGCGGGCGGCATCGGCCAACTCTTTTCGACGCACCCTCCGATTGAAGAGCGGATTGCCGCTTTGCAAAACAGTTGAGTGCGCGGCGCACCCTGAGAGGGTGCGCAGGTCATGAGGGGGTAACCCAAGCGACTGACAGGGCGCCTGATGGGCCTTAAATTCAAGATGTGAATTTTGACCTTGATCCCCATCCCTTCGCCTTTCCCGTCCCCGTTGCCTTGCGCCGATGAGCATGCGCAACCCCACACCCCCTTCATTACAGCGCTTGTGGACGCTCATTCATCTTCGCATTCACCGTCGCCTGATGTCTTGGCCCGCACCCGTCAGAGGCATGTTATGGATGGCGCTGGGTGGTTTGCTTTTCTCACTGCTCAATACCATTGTCCGTCAGTTTTCCATGGAGATGGACCCTTACGAAGCGCTGTTTTTGCGCTATTTCTGCGGCTTGCTCGTCATGCTCCCCTTGCTCTGGCGAGAGGGTTGGTTGGCCTACAAACCTGTCGATGTCAAAGGTCAATTCTGGCGCGGTGGGGTGCATACCGTCGGCTTGGTCTTGTGGTTCGCAGCCTTGCCGAAAATCCCCTTGGCCGACATGACCGCCATTGGCTTTACCGGCCCGATCTTCATCATGTTGGGGGCGGCCTGGTTTTTGGGTGAACCCATGCGCCGCGACCGATGGGCAGCAGCCATGATCGGGTTTGCCGGTGTGCTGGTGGTGGTGCTGCCCAAAATGACCGGTGATGGGGGTTGGTACAACCTGGTCATGCTCGCATCGTCGCCCGTGTTCGCGGCCTCATTTTTAATGACCAAGGCCCTCACCCGTTACGAGAGGCCGAGTGTGATTGTGATGTGGCAATCGATCACGGTCTCTATTTTCAGCATTCCCATGGCCTTGATGCACTGGCAAAACCCGACGCTGTGGCAATGGGCGGGTTTCTTTGTGGCGGGTATTTTGGGCACTGCAGGCCATTACAGCCTGACCCGCGCGTTTCATACGGCTGACATATCGGCCACCCAGTCGCTGCGTTTTCTGGATTTGATCTGGGCCGCCCTCTTGGGCTGGCTGGTGTTCAGCGACGTGCCCAGTCAATCAACCTGGCTGGGCGCTTTGGTGATTTTGCTCTCGACTGTATGGATCGCCCGGCGCGAAGGGCGAAGGCGGGCCGTCCAAGTCGATTGAATATTCAGTCGTTACTGATCCCGCTGGCCACATGGCCCGAAGGCACATGCCGTGCCGCAGACTCGATGTGACCGGTCTGGTCGTCAAAGAAAAAATCGGGTTCAAACTCCTTCAAAAACTCACCTTTCGGCAAGCCGCCCAAAAACATGGCTTCGTCCACCTCAATGTTCCAGTCCATCAGGGTGCGAATCGCCCGTTCGTGGGCAGGTGCACTGCGTGCGGTGACCAGGGCGGTGCGGATGCGCATTGCGGGGGTCCCCTCTTTTTGCAGGCGGTGCAGGGCTGCCAGCAGTGGCTTGAAGGGCCCGGCCAGCAAAGGCTGAGCCGCTTTGTCTTTTTCATGTGCCTGAAAGGCCGACAAGCCCTCGGACTGAAAGACCCGCTCGGCTTCGTCAGAAAAAAGTACCGCATCGCCGTCGAAGGCGATACGCACTTCGTGCGGATGGGCTTCGGAGGCATGGGCGGAATGCGGATAGACCTGCGCTGCAGGCACGCCAGCAGCCAAGGCGGCCCGCACGTCGGCCAAATGGGTGGACAAAAACAGATTGGCGTTCAGCGGTTTCAAATACCGCCAAGGCGATTGACCCCGCGTGAAGCTGCCGCGCTGAATGGGCAAGCCGTAGTGTTGCGCCGAACGGAACACCCGCATGCCAGAGACTGGATCGTTGCGCGACAAGATCACCACCTCGACCCGTTGCGTCTGGGCATCGTTGAAGGCCAACAACTTGCGCACCAGCGAAAATGCCACGCCCGGCTTGGCCGGCACCTCCAAGCGTTCAAGTTGCAGCTTCATGTAGGCTCTGTCGTCGGTTTGTTCGAAGAGTTGGTTTTCCTCCTCAAAGTCGAACAACGCCCGTGACGAAATCGCCACCACCAACTGCCCCTCCAACGTCACTGCCATCTTTATTTCACCCACTGGTTGAGTTGAATGATCGGCATCAGCACGGCCAACACGATCACCATCACCACACCGCCCATGGCCACAATCAGCAGCGGCTCCAAAATGGTCGCCAGCGCCATGGCCCGACGTTGCACCTCGCCTGAAAGTTGCTTGGCCGCGCGTTGCAGCATCAGCGGCAATTGGCCGGTTTGCTCACCCAACCGGGCAAACATGGACAGCAGGCCCGGAAAGCGTTTCTTTTGCGACAAAGCCATGGCCAGTGGTGCACCTTCGCGGACCAGGACCAGTGCCTCCAGTGCATCGGCCCGCATGGCGCGGTTGGACAAGGTCTCTGCCGCCGTTTGCAAGGCGCGCAAAATCGGCACCCCCGCGTTGGCCAGCATGCCCAAGGTGCCCGCAAAACGGGCGGCGTTGTAGCCAACCGATAAGCGGCCAATCAAAGGCAATCGCAACCAAGCCGCGTCAAAGCGCAGTCTGAAAGCTTCTTGCTTGAGCGCTTTCAGCAAGGCCAAAGTGAACGCGGCGAGCAGGGCCAGCATGGCCCATCCATAGTCACGAACAAAGTCGCTGAACGACAACATGGCGGTGGTCAGCCAGGGCAACTTTTGCTTGCTGCCGGCAAATACACCGGCCACTTGCGGGACCACCGAGGTGAGCAAGAAAATCACAATCGCCAGCGCCACCAGCGACACAATGGCCGGGTACAGCGAAGCACCGATCAGCTTGGCTTTCAGGTTTTGCTGATCTTCCAGATCATCGGCCAGTTGTTCGAGCACCAAGCTCAAATGGCCGCCTTGCTCACCCGCCCCGATCACCGCCGTGTAGATGGGCGAGAACTCGCGCGGATGCAAGGCCAGTGCACGGGCCAGGCTGGAGCCGGCGTTCACCTCCGCTCGGATGCTGGCCACCAAATGGCCTTGTTTTTCTTCTTCGGCTTCTTCGCTGAGCGAGGCCAAAGCCCGCTCCAAAGGCAGGCCACTGCTGACCAGCCCTGCCAGTTGTCGGGTCCACACCGTGAGCGCGGAGGCACTGAACGCCCGCCCACCACCGATGGATCGGTTCCACCATGGGGTGTCGCTGAGTGGCGTGTCTACGGCGAGTGGTGTGACAGCCAACGGCACCAGCTGCTGCGAACGCAGTTGGGTGCGTGCCGATTTGACGCTGTCGGCCTCGATCACCCCTTTGCGGGTGACACCATCGGCTTGAAGGGCTTCAAAAGAAAAGGCAGGCATGAGCGACATTATGACCAGTGGGCATGGCCAGGCAAAGACAGGCCAACTCAGCGGTGGAAATACAGCAAACCGACTTGCCCCGCGCGAGCGTTGTGCTTGCCGGGCAGTTGTGCCAAAGGACCCACGTCGCCCGAAAAACTCAGGCTGGCAAACCAGGCCCAATGGCGTTCCAGCCGGTGTTTGTAGTTCAAGCCCAGGCCCCAGCTGTCGATGCCTGTGCGCAAAGTGTCTGCACCCAAGCGAAGCGGCCCGTAAGCGTGGCGCCAGTGCTCGGCTGTGCCCCAGGTCAAGCCGCCATTCAGGATCATTTCGCTTTCCCGGTCCACAGGCCAGGCATAAGACACGCCCAGGCCCAAGGTGCTGCTGTCACCTTTGCCCAACACATCCTGTGTCCACGCCATACCTGCAGACCAGCGTCGGGTGATGGCAATATTGCCTACCGCCCGCCCGCGCAAGGTGCGTTGCCCGACTTCCGGCGCATCTGACCCTTCGCCTGCCGTCAGGGTGTGCAATTGCATGGACAAACTCAGGCTGTAGCGGCGTGTGTCTAACCACTTGTAATCCAGCGACGAGTCTTTGCGAAAACTGTTAAAGCGCAACCATTCCGTGCCGTCACCAATGCCCAATTTCCAACGCCCATACCGAAGCCCCACCACCGGTTCCAATCCTGTTGTGCGAGTGAAGTTGGCCAAGTCCGATGATTTAAATGTGCCGCCCAAGGCGTAATCCCAGAGAGGTGCATCTTCCAGGCTTTCATCAGCCACTTGCGTTTGCGCCAAGGCGCCTTTCACCATGCACATGGTGAGTACCGCACCCATGGCGCAATAAACTGAGAATGTGCGCAGAAAAGAAGTTGGCATCGTTGTCTGCCATTGAATCAAGGATCGGCAGACCGCGCCAAGCCATAACCGTATTGATTGATCCTGGTCAATCTCTGGTGATTCGCACCAATTCCTGCGGGCTGGTGATGCCCTGGTCCACCAGGCGTTGGCCGTCTTCGCGCATCAGCACCATGCCGCTGGCTTGGGCGGCGGCGCGGATGTCGGCTTCGGCCGCTTTGGCGTGGATCTGAGCGCGGATGGCGTCGTTCGTCACCAGCAGTTCAAAAATGCCGGTGCGGCCTGCATAGCCGGTTTGGGCGCAGTGCGCGCAGCCATCGCCTTGGCAGTGGGTGCACAGTTTGCGCACCAGGCGTTGGGCTAAAACGCCCAAAAGGGAGGAGCTGAGCAAGAAGGGCTCAATGCCCATGTCGGTCAAGCGGGTGACTGCGCTGGCCGCGTCGTTGGTGTGCAAGGTGGCCAGCACCAGGTGGCCGGTCAAAGAGGCCTGGATGGCGATTTGTGCGGTTTCAAAATCGCGTATCTCGCCGATCATGATCACGTCCGGGTCTTGCCGCAAAATCGCGCGCAAGGCCTTGGCAAAAGTCAAATCGATTTTGGCGTTGACCTGGGTTTGGCCCACGCCGGGCAGTTCGTACTCGATCGGGTCTTCCACCGTCATGATGTTTTGTCGGTGCGCATCCAGCCGCTGCAAGGCCGCGTACAGCGTGGTGGTCTTGCCCGAGCCGGTCGGGCCGGTCACCAAAATGATGCCATGCGGCTGCGCCACCAGTTGTTCAATGTGCTGCAGCACTTGGCCTTGCATGCCCACCGCTTCCAGGGTGAGACGGCTTTCGCTTTTGTCGAGCAAACGCAGTACGGCCCGCTCGCCATGGGCGCTGGGCAGGGTAGAGACGCGCACATCGACCGCCCGAGAGCCCAGGCGCAGGCTGATGCGGCCGTCTTGCGGCAAGCGTTTTTCGGCAATGTCCAGTTCGGCCATGATTTTCAGGCGCGAGATCAAGGCCGCATGCAGCGCGCGGTTGGGTTGCACGACTTCGCGCAGCGTGCCGTCCACCCGAAAGCGCACGCTCGAATGCCGCTCGTAGGGCTCGATGTGGATGTCGCTTGCACCATCACGCGCCGCTTGTGTGAGCAGCGCGTTGAGCATGCGGATGATCGGCGCGTCGTCACTGGTTTCGAGCAGGTCTTCGATGGCTGGAAGGTCTTGCATCATGCGTGACAAGTCGGCTTCCGACTCGACCTCAGAAACCACCGCAGCGGCGGTCGATTCACCCGGGCCGTAGCGTGATGAGTAGGCCGTGCTGATGCGTTGCACCAGTTCTGCCTCTTGGCTGTGCGTCACGGACAGTGCCTGTGCGGCGTAATGGCGAACGACTTCAGACACCGCACCGCGGTCGCTGCTGGGCGCCAACCACAAGTTCAGGGCCGGGCCGTCTTCTTCCAGCAGCAGTTTGTGGCTGCGCGCAAAAGCATAGGGAAGGGGGTAACGCATGGCGAAATCGCTCTCTTAGCGTTTGAGCAACTCAGGCATCACGGGGGCGCCAGTCACAGGCACTGCGCCATTGGGCAGCGGTTGGCTGTCGGACTGTGTGCCGCGCATGAGGTCATAGCGGTTGTTCGACAAGCTGTCTGTGGCGGCCGCATCGCGCATGACCACAGGCCGCAAGAACACCATCAGGTTGGTTTTTTTGCGGGTCCGTGACTCCGACTTGAAGAGGTTGCCCACAAAGGGAAGGTCACCCAGGCCGGGCACTTTTTCTTGGCTGTTGCCGAAGTCGTCTTGCAGCAAACCACCCAGCACCACGATGGAGCCGTCTTCCACCAGCACGCTCGATTCAATCGAACGTTTGTTGGTGATCAGGCCGGTGGCCGAACTCAGGGACGCCGAGTCCAGACGGCTGACCTCTTGGTAGATCTGCAGCTTGACGGTGCCGTTCTCGCTGATCTGGGGCTTGACGCGCAAGGTCAGACCGACGTCTTTGCGCTCAATGGTCTGAAACGGGTTGACCGTGCCGCCTGTGGTGTTGTTGTTGGTGTATTGCCCCGTCACAAAGGGCACGTTCTGGCCGATCACGATCTTGGCTTCTTCATTGTCCAACGTCAGCAAGTTGGGTGTGGACAGCACGTTGGCGTCGCCATTGGTTTGCAGGAAACGGGCCAACGCGCCCAGCACCAACGCGCCGTCGCGCCGTTCACCTATGCCGATATTGAACCCGGTGGAGGCCGTCACTTTGCCGACCGCAGCATTGGCCGCCAAAGACAGTAAATTGGTGCCGCCCACCGAAAAATTGGTGCCAAGCAAGCCCACTGTGTTCCCGCCGGTGCCGGTGCCGCTCATCCACTGGACGCCAAACTCGGCGGCCTTGTCGGCGCTGACTTCAGCGATCAGGCTTTCCACAAACACTTGCGCGCGGCGCTGGTCAAGCTTGTCGATCACGGCGCGCAACTGGCGGTATTGCGGCTCAGGGGCGGTAATGATCAAGGAGTTGGTGGCCGGGTCGGCTTGAATTTGCCCGCCGGTCGAAGCCTGCGCAGGCGCGGAGCTGCTCGCCCCACCGGGCATGGACGCTGGCGGGCTGTTTGGTGCGCTGGTCAGTGTGCTGGCGGCGCTGCGGCCATCGGCCACCATGGCGGCGCGCAAAGTGCCTGCCAGTTTGGTGGCATCGGCATTCTTGAGATACACCACATAAATATTGCCCGCGCTGCCGTTGTTGTTGGCGCTGGGTTGGTCAAGTTGTTCAATCAAGGTCCGGACCAGTGAAACCCGGGCCGGATTGGCAGCGCGCACGATCAGCGAGTTCGTGCGCGGTTCAGCGACCAGGGTGGTTTTGTAGCCGTTGTCGGTTTGACCTGCTGCGGCTGGGGCATTGGCGGCACCCGAGTCGATCAATTTTTGCACCAAAGACGCCATGTCGCTGGCCAATGAATGCTGCAAGCGAATGACTTCGACCCCCGTGGCGTTGGCCACATCCAGCGCGGCCACAATGCGGCCCAGGCGCTGCAGGTTGTCGGCGTAATCGGTGATCACCAGCGCGTTGGTGCCGGGGTTGACATTGATGGTGTTGTTCGGGCTGATCAAGGGCCGCAGCACCGTCACCAGGTTGTTGGCCGACTCGTGGTTGAGCTTGAAAATTTGGGTCACGATCTGGCCGCCGCCCAAAGGGGCATTGCCCGCATTGACTGCACCGCTTTGCATTTTGGCTTCGGCTTCTGGCACCACGGTGTACAAACCCGACGACTCAACCAACGCAAAGCCTTGGGTACGCAATTGAGAGGCAAACAAACGCAGTGCCTGTGCCGGTACCACGGGCACCGTGGTGACCAAATTCATGGTGCCTTTGACTCGAGGGTCCACCACCACGTTGTGGCCCGACAGGGTGGCCAAGGTGCGGGCGACCGACTCGATTTCGGCGTTGGCAAAGTTGAGCGTGATCTTTTCGTTGGATTTGCCTGAAGTGGCTTTTGCCGGCTTGTCAGTTTGCGACCACGCGGGCTGCACCCCGGCCAGTGCCAGGCACATCAAGCCCCATGCCAATGGCAGAGCAGGCCAAGTTGTGTTTGCGCGCGCGAGAGAGGAAAAGTGTGTTCGTATTGGCATAAGGTTTTAACCCCAAGAAAGGAGGCTTCGCGCGCCCTCGCGGCGGCCGATGATGCTGAGTAAATTGTTCAAAACCGCTGCGTGCTCGGGCACGGCGCTGGCCTCGCCCTGAAAACGCAAACGTTGGCCGACCCATTGGCCTTGTCCTGACAATAACAGGCTGCCCGATAGGGTGGACAATTTCAGCTCCGGTGTGGTGGTGGGAGTGGCCCCCGCATCCAGTTGCAGTTGGTAAGTGCCCATGGGCTTGAGCGGCGTCAATCGTGAAGCCATGTCTGTGGCGGTCAGGGTCAGGCCACCTTGCACCAACAGCCGCCCACTGAGCCATTGCAGGCGCAGTTGCTTGGGGGCAAGGGTCAAGTCACCCTCGGGTTGCAGCGTGTTCCAGGGTGCACCCAGTCCCGACAGCAATGCGGCTGGCCAGGTCGACGATGTGTCTGTCATCTGCAGGCTTGCACCGCCCCATTCTGGCGTGATGTTCAGCAGCAGGGTTTGCGGCATACAGCAGCTGGAGGTCAAACCCAGTTGCCCGCCCAAGCCTTTGGTTTGCAATGTCCAGTGGATGCGTCCGGGCAGCGCTTGGGCATCCCGACTGCCGGCGCCACCGGTCAAGACCACCCGCGCCGAACCCTGCCAGAGGGTGCCGCGCGCTTCTTGCAATTGAAGGTGGTCCTGGGTGGCCATGGCCACCACCAGCGACAGCCATTGCGCCGGTACAAACGCCAGCACCATCAAAAGCCCACCCCCAAAGCTCCCCAACAGGGCCCAAGACCAAGGCGCTCGCGCTGGCACTTTTGCTGTTGCCCGATGCGGTTTGGGTTTTGACAAGGCGGTTTGCATGGCCATCAGTTGGCCCTAGGAGGCCGGCAAACTCAGCACCACCGATCCGCTCCAAACGGGGGACTTGGTGGGTGATGTGGATGTTGTGGTTACAGTGCTGGGCGCGCCTTCGCTGGCCGGGGCGGCGCGCTGCAACTTGGCCTCAACGGGCACAGCGCGCGCTTGGGTCCGCGCTTGGGTCAACCATTGGGCCAATGCTTCAGGGGTGACCTGTGTCAAAGTGACTGTGCAGCGATCTCCGGTGGTGGTGAGCTTGGCGTGGGTGCCCAAACGCTCTGTGGTGACGTTTTGTAAAGCCTTTAAAGCCGCAGGCTGTGTCATGCGCGGCAGTTTTTGCAAGGCGTGAGCCTGCGCTTGCAACGCGGTCAAATGCTGCCATTGCGTATCCAATTGAGCTTGTTGGGCCGGTGCCTGTTGCAGCGTGCGCAGCGCGGGAGCCAACCCCAGCCACCACAGGCCGGCCAGCGACAACACCCCTGCAGCCAGCGACAGCAGCCGTTGTTCACGCAGGCTCAATGCCGCCCAGCGTTGGCGTAAGACGTGGAGCACGGTAGGGCGCCCAGGTGCTTGGGTGTTCTTCATGGCGTCCCCAATCGTGTAACCCACCATTGATCACCCTCGCGGCGGGCCGTGGCGCCGAGTGCTTGCAGACGGGTTTGCATTTGCGTTGCCTCTTCGTCTGACAAGTTCAAGCCTTTGACCCGAAGTTGTCCGGTTTGAAAATCGAGAGACTGAACGGCTTGCCCTGCCGGCAGGCCTTGACCTAATGCCGCGAGCAGGGGCTCCAGACCCTCGGCAGAGGTTTGCCCTGCAGCTTGGCGCAGGGTTTGCACTTCGCGGGCCATTTGCAAGGGCGCATCCACCACCACCCGGATGTCCGGAAAGGTTTGCGTCATGAGCTGTGCCAAGCCGGATTGGCGGTTGCGCAAGTCAGTTTGCAGTTTCCAGGCCCAAGCATTCAGGCCCAGCACCTGGCTGATCAGCAAGACCGCCACGCCCCAGCGCGCAGGCCGCCAAGCGGGCGATTGCCAGAGGGTTTGCTGTGTGCGAACCCAGGTCTTGACCCAACGTGCTGAACCCGTGGCGGCCAAGTCAAATTGCGCCAGATCCCATTCGGATTGCGCGGCCAAGAGCAGCATTTGGGCCGGTTGCACCAAGCTCGGTTGACGTTGCAAGGCTTGGGCTGCGATTTCGGCCACAGCAGGTTCGGCCGAGAGCGGCCAAGTCGCTTGCGACGGAGCGGTCCCAGCGGCGCTGGCAGGGCTCAAAGGCAGCCCCCATACCCCGGTGGGCTCGCAAGACCAAAGCCAAGCGTCTTGGGGCGTGCCCATGACCCGCAATTGAGCGTCTTCTTCGCTCTGGGCAGGTTGCAGGGCCGGCACGATCCGGTTGACTGGTCGGCCGGCGGTTTCCAAGGCTTGCAAATGTCCTTGCAACCACGCTTTGTTGCACACCGCCACGCGGGTGCTACGGCCTGGTTGCCACAAGGGTTGCAGGGCAAAATGCAAGGACGCTGCTTCGTCCAACACCCTGTCCTCTAGCAACCCCACCAAGGCGGCTCGCAAGGACGCGCCGCGCAAGGCTTTGCCCGCGGGCAAATCAACCGTCAGCCACGACAGGGCTTGCGCGGGGATCACCGCCACCACATCGGTGCTGCGACCCACATCAGGCAGCAAGTTGGGCGACGCATTGCGAAGTTGGGCGGTCGCGCCGGACTGCCCTTGGGTAAAGGCATAGACGCTGGTGGGGGCGGCTGCCGACAAGGGCAGCGAAATAATCAAGGGGCTCATGACTTGTCTGATTGTAGGAGCCTGGCATCGGGCACGGGGCCTAGGAGGTTGTGTATGGCGCGGTAGCGCCAAAGGGTTTTGACCTGTCGGTTGATTCGCTCGACCAGCATGACATCTTCTTGGGCCAGATCGTCAATTCGCAAGCGACCCCGAATTTCAAAGTACTTGGTGCCTATGCTATGGGTTTTAGCCGTGACTTGATCGCCCAGTACTTTGTTGGCATCGGCTATGTTTTCAAGCGGTGGCCGGTTCGCGCGTTGACGAACAAACTGCTGCGCAGCGGCGATGTCCAGGCCCGGCAAGCTCGCGTAAATGGCTTCTGCGCTGGCGGTATTCAGGTTCAGCGGCGTGGCCTCGGGCAAGACCGACACAAAAGGGGTCAAGGCGGTGACCGCCGTCGTGCTCAGCCCCAGCCAGACCAGTTGCGCTGTGGTTTGTGGCAACAAAGCCGCATTGGGCAGTGCGGCTTGCGGGGCGGCCCCCAGGGCAGCCGCCTGATGGGCCGCAAGCAATTGCTGGCCCATCAATCCCAACTCGCTGGGCGGTAAGCCCAACAGATTGAACAGCTTGGCAAAGCTGGCCACCGCTTGTGCAGAGAGCTTGCCGTTGTCGATCAAGTTCATCACATTCAGGCGCGATTGGGCGTCGGTGATGCGGCCCGACAAAAACACCTCCGGATCACCGTCTCGCATTTGTTTGTCTTGTGACAAAAACGTGGACAACTTGGATTCTTGCAAACCCAGCGCCCAAGGCTCGGCCAAATGATCGACTGGGACCTGGTCTTCGCGCAGCACCAGCCGAGTGAAGTCGAGCGCGCCGGTCAAAAGCCATGTGGTCTGGGTGCGTGAACGTTCGGCAGTTTCAATCTCGACGTTGCGCCATTGTTGCCACAAAGCGGCGGTGGCCAGTGTGGCCACCAAGGTCACTGTGATCATGGCGCTGATGAGCGCTGCACCGCGCGCGCCAGCAGGACTGCGGTGCGCCAGGGGCCGGTGGGTGCATGGCGAGCTCATTGTGCCTGCCCAGTCAAAGTGGGTTTGACCCAGTCGAGGTTGATCTTGCCCCGCAGACTTTGGCCTGCAGGCAGGTCCAGGCTCAGGCGAATGCCGTCTGGGGCACTGGACGTGCCTGCAGGCGTTAGGTTGTCGACCTTTGTCGTGGTGGATGTGCCCTCGCTGGACAAGGGGTTGGTCCAGGCGCCGCCGCGGTAAAAAAAGATTTGCCACTGCAACAAGGGCCGCACTACGACCTCATGGGGCCGCTCTGCTTCGGTCGGGGTTTGGCCCCAGGTTTGCGCGCGCGACCAGGCGTTGGCCCAATCGCTGCGCAGTGTCAATGCATCCGACTGCCAACGCACCCAGTTGCCGTTGGCGCCTTCGCTTCGCAGGGCCCAGGCCACCACCTGCACGCTGGCCGGTTCATGCACGGGGTGGGAGCGAGTGATCCGCAGCACGCGGCCATCCCAATCGAGCGCAGTGGAGCCGCGGATTTCGGCCATGGCGTCCAGATCCGAACGCCATTGCGACAGCCCGACTTGCAGGGCCAGGGCGTCATCGGCATGGGTTTGCAATTGGCTTTGGGCGCGGCTCATACCATCAAGCCCGCGCCAACTGAGCATGGCCATCAAAGCCATCACGGCAATGGCCACAAGCAATTCGATCATGGTAAAGCCACGGCGCAGACGGTGCATCAATTGCGCCCCATCACGGTCGAAAGGGTGAGCACTTTCAGATCCGCTTCGCTGACTTGGGCGTCCACTCTTCTGAAGTTGGGGTTGGGCGTGGTTTGTACCGACAAGTTCACCATCAGTGTGCGTCCAGCTTGCTCACACACGATGGCGGTGTCTCCGGTGTTGGGCATTTGGCGTTGCAACTTCAGGCGCCCGAGTTCGTTTTCTGCACACACCTGGGCGAGAATCGCCAAGGTCTGCCGGTCTGCGTTGCGTGACAAAGCGGCAGTGGCTTTGAGCCCAGCCATCAAGGCAATGGCCACAATGCCCAGGGCCACCAAAACTTCGATCAGGGTAAAGCCCCTGGCCCTAGGCCGGCTCATGGGCGGCCCAATGAGGCTATGGGCGGCGTTGACTGCACCGTGAACGGACGCAGCCCGTCTGTCGTGACCCATAAAACGGCATGTGACCTGGCTGAAGAACTCAGCGCGACCGATTGCGCGCCGATGATCGGCTCCGGCCCCAGTAGCACGGGCTGGGCCGTCAGGCTGAAGGTTTGCGCATTCAGCCACGACTGCGGCAGGTTGTTGCGTGCCAAGCCATCGAACACAAAGCCTTCGGCTTGTATCCGCCAAATCACAGGCACACCCGAGGCTCTGGATTTGGCGCGGGCCGAATCGAGCAGGGCCGCCAGCCTTTGGGCATCTCGCTCCAAAGCGCTTTGCGCCGAATCGCGCAGAGACAGGCTGACCCCTGCGGTACCGATGGCGATGACCGCCAACACCACCAGCATTTCGATCAGCGTGAAACCCTTATTGCCAGCTGCCAATGTCGGCATTGTTGCCTTCACCACCGGTTTGGCCGTCGGCACCAAAAGACAGCACATCCACTTCGGCTTTGAGGCCGGGGTTCATGAACAAGTAAGCCCGGCCCCAAGGGTCGGTCGGCAGTTTTTCAAGGTAAGGCTTCCAGTTGCCCGGGAGCGGCTCGGTGGTTGGCTTGGTGACCAAGGCTTGCAGGCCTTGTGCACTTGAAGGGTAGCGCTGGTTGTCGAGCTTGTAGAGTTTGAGCGCTTGCATCAGGTTGCCCACATCCGTGCGGGCGGCGGTCACGCGGGCATCGTCGGCACGGCCCAGTACATTGGGCACGATCAAGGCTGCCAGCACCCCAATGATGGCCAGCACCACCATCAGTTCGATCAGGGTAAAGCCACGGGTGCGGCGAGCGCTCAAAGGCGCAGTGGTGTTCATCATTGCCATTGTTTCTATCGCTTGTTGATTCATCTCTTTCCATCATAATCGCACTATGTTGCACTCTCCCCCTACAAACGTGATCGCCCGCTGGTTACCGGCGCTGGCCACCTTGGTCGTTTGGGCTTTGGCCGCCGCTGTGGCGGCTTACTGGGTGCTCCAGTTTGCGGGTGTGTCGGGGCCGCCGACTCAGGCCTCTACGGCAGCGCGCTTAACCCTTGCCGAGCCCGCGCAAAACCATCTCCAACTGGCGCTGGGGAGCGTGTCCGCTGCGCCTGAGGTGGCTTTGGCGGCTGATGCAGGCGCCAGATTTGTCTTGTCGGGCGTTGTGGCTTCAGGCTCGGGCCGAGGTTCCGCCTTGATCGCTGTGGACGGTCAAGCGCCTAAAGCGTTCAAGGCCGGTCAGGCTGTGGCAGAAGGGGTGGTGCTGCATTCACTCGCCCCCCGCCAGGCCCGTTTGTCCGCCACGGCGCAAGGCCCCGTGACATTGACCCTGGACATGCCGCCTTTGTCGCCGCCTTGAACTTGCCCGAATGCACTTGCCGCAATGCGCTTCTTTCAATAAACCATTATTTTTGCAAGAACAAGCGATACACCGGATTGTTTGTTTCTTCCACATGCGGAAAGCCTAAAGTGGCAAGAAATTTCTCGAAAGCCTTGCCGTCTTTGGCAGGCACCTGCAAACCCACCAAAATGCGTCCGTAGTCGGCGCCCTGGTTGCGGTAGTGGAACAGGCTGATGTTCCATCCTGGGCGCATCAGGCTCAAAAACTTCATCAAAGCGCCGGGCCGCTCGGGGAACTCAAAGCGCATCAAGCGCTCGTCTTGCGACAGTGCTGAATGCCCACCCACCATGTGCCGGATGTGCTCTTTGGCCAGTTCGTCGTGCGTCAAATCCAGCGCCTCAAAACCGTGCTGGCTGAAGTTCTTGGCAATGCGGGTGCTCTCGCCCTTGCCTTGGGTGGTCAAGCCGACAAACACATGAGCCTGGGCCGAGTCGTTCATGCGGTAGTTGAACTCGGTGACATTGCGCGGGCCGCCCGGCAGGCTGCCGATCAGCGCGCAAAAACGCTTGAAGCTGCCGCGTTCTTCCGGAATCGTGACCGCAAACAAAGCCTCACGCTCTTCGCCCACCTCGGCCCTTTCGGCGACAAAGCGCAGGCGGTCAAAGTTCATGTTCGCGCCGCACAAAATCGCCGCGTAGGTTTTGCCTTTGGTTTTGTGGGTGGCCACATACTGCTTGATGGCCGCCACGGCCAAGGCCCCAGCCGGCTCGACGATGGAGCGGGTATCGACAAACACATCTTTGATGGCGGCGCACACCGCGTCAGTGTCCACCGTCATGAATTCGTCCACCAACCCCCGGGCAATGCGAAAGGTTTCTTCGCCCACCAATTTCACCGCGGTGCCATCTGAAAACAAACCCACATCGTTCAAAGTGACGCGTTTATTGGCCTTCACCGAGGCAATCATGGCCTGCGAGTCGCTCATCTGCACGCCAATCACCTTGATCTCCGGGCGTACCGCCTTGATGTAATTGGCCACGCCACTGATCAGGCCACCGCCGCCAATGGCCACAAACACCGCATCCAGCGGGCCGGGGTGCTGGCGCAGCATTTCCATGGCAATCGTACCCTGACCGGCAATCACGTCCGGATCGTCATAGGGGTGCACAAAGGTCAGGCCTTTTTTCTTTTCCAGCGCAGCGGC
>Ga0164294_10002615_pt1 | contig 16222 bp, 13 predicted proteins | sample GEODES005metaG_FD_111479 | JGI IMG/M metagenome (GOLD analysis project Ga0164294, IMG submission 111479) | Oligotrophic lake water microbial communities from Sparkling Lake, Wisconsin, USA - GEODES005 metaG | ecosystem: Environmental > Aquatic > Freshwater > Lake | place: USA: Sparkling Lake...
AAAATACAAAAATGACTCCGGAGGAGGAGGCTTTAGCAGAAGCATTAAAAGGTTTTACTGAAGCAGATACTAGTGCAGAAGAGCCTGCAGAGGAAAAAACAGATTTAAACCAACCAGAATCAGAAAATGTAGTAGAAAAACTCCAGGCAGAACTAATTGAACAAAAGGACAAATATGTCCGCCTATTTGCTGAATTTGATAACTTCAAGCGTCGCAATGCCAAAGAAAGGATAGAACTCATTCAGACTGCTGGAAAAGAGGTAATTACGTCATTGTTAGACGTTTTAGATGATTGTGATCGAGCTGAAAAGCAAATTCAATCGAGCGAAGACCTTCAACAAATCAGAGAAGGTATTCAGTTGGTATTTGGCAAACTGAGAAATACCATGCAAGCAAGGGGGCTTAAACCAATGGAGAGCATCGAAACAGATTTTGATGTTGAGAAACATGAGGCGATTACCGAAATACCAGCTCCCAATCCTGCATTGGTAGATAAGGTGGTTGATGAGGTACAAAAAGGTTATTATTTGAATGATAAAATTATCCGCTTTGCAAAAGTGGTGGTGGGCAAATAAATTATTAAACAGTAATTTTAAAAACAGCAAAGGGTATTTATTAAAATTTTCAATTTAGCTGTTTAGCTAATAACCAATCCACATTATGAAAAAAGATTTTTATGAAATACTAGGCGTATCAAAATCATCCACCCAAGATGAGATTAAGAAAGCCTATCGTAAGGTTGCGATGCAATTTCACCCTGACAGAAACCCAGGAGACAAAGCTTCAGAAGAAAAATTTAAAGAAGCTGCTGAAGCTTATGAAATATTAAGCGACAGCGATAAAAGGGCTCAATATGACCGTTTTGGACACAATGCATTTAGCCAAGGCAGAGGAGGCGGTGGTGGTGGTTTTAATGGGGGCAGTATGAATATGGATGATATTTTCAGTCAGTTTGGAGATATTTTTGGTGATGAGAGTCCATTTGGAAGCTTTTTTGGAAATGGAGGCCGCCGCTCATCTGGTGGAAGATCAAGAGGAACAAGAGGCTCCAACCTAAGAATAAAAATAAAGCTGAACTACGAAGAGATGGCCAAAGGGGCTTCTAAAACAGTTAAGGTAAAAAAACATGTTAGCTGTACTACCTGCTCTGGTAGTGGAGCAAAGGATAAAAATAGTTTACAAACATGTGGTACTTGTAATGGCAGTGGGCAAGTTAGAAAGGTACAAAATACATTTTTAGGACAGATGCAAACGGTAACTACTTGTTCGAGTTGCAACGGAGAAGGAAGTACCATCGCTAACAAATGTACCGCCTGCAAAGGTGAAGGAAGGGTTTATGGAGAAGAAACGGTTACCATCGAAATACCAGCCGGTGTTCAAGAGGGAATGCAGCTTAGCATGAGTGGCAAAGGAAATGCAGGTGAGAGAGGTGGCGCCAATGGTGATCTTATTATTTTAATAGAAGAGGAGGCACATGCTGAATTACATAGAGATGGACTGAATGTAGCTTTTGATTTACACATCACTTTTCCAGATGCAGTTTTCGGAACCAATGTAGAGGTTCCAACCATTGATGGCAAAGCCAAAATAAAAATACCACCTGGTACACAAAGTGGAAAAATATTTAGACTAAAGGGCAAAGGGTTCCCCGCTGTCAATAGCTATGAAAAAGGAGATCAATTAATTCATGTAAATATTTGGATCCCACAGCAACTGTCTGCTGAAGAAAAATCAATGTTGGAAAGCATGCAAGGAAGTGTAAATTTTCAACCCAAACCTGAGAAAGGTGATAAATCTTTCTTCGATAAAGTAAGAGAGATATTTACTTAAAATCTTAAGCAAAAAATTAATCTGTTATATTGATTATTGATATTGTTAGTGAATTATTGAAAAATAATTTACTCATTCACTAGTTGGTAAATCTGAGAAAGATTTCTACCCAATCCGTCAAAATCTAATCCAAATCCCAAAAGAAATTTATCTGGCACACTAAAGCCAAGATAATCTATCTCAATAGGATATTTGAGTGCGGTAGGTTTGTTCAACAAAGAGGCAATTTTTAGAGAGGCTGGCTGTTGAATTTGTATTTGTGGTAGAAATTGATGGAGCGTATTTCCTGTATCAATAATATCCTCAATAATTACAATATGCCTATTTACCAACGACTCATCCAATCCAATAGAGGTGATCACATTGCCCGTAGATGAAGTACCCTTATAAGAAGCAAGTTTTATAAAACAAATTTCGGCATCAATAGAGATTGATTTAAAAAGGTCGGAAGCAAACATAAAAGAGCCATTCAAAATAGCGAGAAATAAAGGACGCTTTCCTGTATAATCAGTGTCAATTTGATTACCCATTTCCTTGATTCGCTTATGTATTTCCTCTGAACTTATAAAAGGCTTAAACGTTTTATTATTCACTACTACATTGGACATAAAAAATATTTTATTATTATATAATTCTACATTTAAAAATAATCCTCAAAAGCAAATTGAGTCTTTGTGTTTTATCAAACATAATTGAATCCACTTAACAAAAAATTTCAACGCATTTATTGACTCACTATCAATTGCTGACCTATTTGTAAATTTTCGCTGCTCAGCTTATTCCAATATTTCAATTGCTCTACACTCACATTATACTTTTGTGCAATTCCGTATAATCCTTCCTTCGCCTTTACTTTATGAAAAATAGTTACTGAACTTTGAACTGAATTAGTTTTTTTTTGGCCTAATTGCTCAGTAGGTTTCAAATAAACTATTGTTCCAGAAAGAACATCGTCATCTTCCGACAAATCATTGTACTCTAGAATCTTTTCTAATTGAATACCATTATTTTGAGCAATCGAATAATAGGTTTCATTTTTACTACCGATTACAAAATCTTTACTTCCCTTGGTGGACTTTTTTTGTAAAAAAATCAATTGGTCTTCTTCAAGTAACCCATCATCGAGTTCATTGATAATTAAAAGTCGCTGCAAAGAAATCTTATGACGGGTAGCAATGGCTAACAATGAAGTCCCTTTTAAAGCCTTAATACACTTGCTTCCATTGACAATACCAATAACATCAGGATCCCCAGAAAGAATAATTTCTGCTTCTCCTAATGCGCCACGATCAATTGGAATGGTAGGGACTGGAATGGAAGTTTTTTGATCTGCCAACACTGGACCACCATTTGATTTTTTAGAATCTACATTAGAGAGTCCTACCACACCTTCAAGATTAAATCGCTGCAAATTATATTTCTCAATATAATTTATTAAAATAACTGGATATTTTGGATTGGTTGCATACCCTGCCTTTTTTAAACCATAAGCCCACCCCTTATAATCTGTAATATCCAAATCAAACAAGAAGGAATAATGTTTGCCGGCCTTCAAAAAATTACTATGGTCTCTAAAAGATTCTTCTGCAGTTGGATATTTTCTAAAACATTCCCCCAAAGAATCATCATCATGGGTTACTCCCTCACCAGTCCAACTGCTTTTACATTTAATACCAAAATGATTATTAGATTTTTTTACTAATTCGCTATTCCCACTTTCTGATTCTAATAAGCCTTGTGCCAAAGTAATGGATGCCGGCACCCCCATTCGCTTCATTTCTAGCATAGCAATATCCTTATATTGTTCAATATACTGTTCAGTTGTAATCGTCTGGGCATTTAAAGAAAACGTCCAACCAATAGTAAGAATTATCAGTTGAACAGTTTTTCTAATCACTCTGATTTGAAACATTTATCAATAATATTAAGTAACCAAATAAAATCTAATTTAAAGGAAATACTTCGTTTACAATTTCCGGATCAGCAATAGGCCATCTCGAATAGTTAAAAGCGTTTGATCTACTCGCGCGTCTTTTTTTACATGCTCATTAAATGCATGAATAGCCACTGCATTTTTTCCGGTAATATTTTCTTCTAGTACTTGTCCATGAAATAATACATTGTCAGCAATAATTAATCCATTGTGATTTAAATAGGGAAATACCATTTCGTAATAGTCGATATAACCCAATTTGTCTGCATCTATAAAAACAATATCCCAACTTTCTTGCAATACTGGAATAATATCCATTGCATTTCCGATATGCTGTACAATTTTTTCTTTATCAGGAGATTGTTGAAAATACTTATTAGCAACTGCCGCATCTTCTTCTCGCAATTCAATAGTGTGCAAAACACCTTCTTTACTCAATCCTTTGGCTAAGCACAATGCACTGTAGCCTGTAAAAGTGCCGATTTCTAAAATTCGCTGGGGATGGAGCAATTTACTCAACGTAGTTAAAAAAGATCCTTGCAAATGACCACTCAACATATGGGCATGAGCATGATTTTCTATGGTTTCTTCCGACACCTTGCGAAGCAAATTATCTTCTGGTGAAGAAAACATTTGGGCATATTTTTCTACAAGAGGATTTACCAATTCCATAAAAAATTTATTGAGACTTTATATTTAAACTATTTGAATGGCCGATAAACCATAATCCTACAAAGGTAAGGATGCCATTTATAATTAAAAGCTCAATACCTATTTGGTAACCATTTAACCAATTTTTAGCATTTACACTAATGACATAGGAAAGCAATGGGGCCATCAAACATATCAAGGTTACTATCCAAGAATTAGGTAGTTGCCTTTTGGTAAAAATACCCAATGCAAACAAACCCAATAATGGGCCGTAGGTATAACCAGCGAGGTCCAATATTTTATCAATGATACTATTGTCATTCAATACTTTAAATCCCATAATACAGATTAAAAACAAAAATGTAAAGCAAATATGAACGGATAGTCTCCATTTTTTTTGTTGCTTTTCATCTAAATCATCTCGTCCTTTTAGGCCAATTATATCAATACAAAAAGAAGACGTTAAAGCCGTCAAGGCGCCATCTGCACTGGGAAACAAAGCTGATATCAATGCAATAATAAATATGATGCCAACCGCAGGTGGAAAATAATTAAGAACAATAGAAGGAAACGCCTTGTCACCAATAACATTGGTATTATTTAATATAAACTGTTTTACCATTTTACCATTTACCAAAACATCTTGGTAAAAACCTCCATTTGCATTTCCGTATAAATAAAGTAACCCTCCTAAAAAAAGGAATAAACACAAAACCGATACTAAAATAATTGCCAATGTAATTACATTTTTTTGAGAGTCTACCAATCTCTTTACACTTATATTTTTTTGCATCATTTCCTGATCAAGACCAGTCATGGCGATGGTGATAAAAGCCCCGCCAACAATTTGCTTTACAAAAAATCCTTTACTATTAATATCCGTATTGAAAATATTTAGATATCCGTTATTTCCAAGTTGGGAGAATGCTTCGGTGGAAGAAAGATGGAGATTATTCAATATGTAAAAAATACAAATCAGCAATCCTGCAATCATGAGGGTAGTTTGTAAGGTATCCGTATACACAATTGTTTTAACACCTCCTTCAAAGGTGTACAACAGAATCATTAGTAATATTACTGCTGCGGTAACTATAAAGGGAACTCCCAACTGATTAAGAATAAAAAACTGCAGTACATTAATTACAAGATACAATCTTGCAGTTGCTCCAACTGTCCGGCTGATAATAAAAAAAAGCGCGCCCGTTTTATAGGCTACCTTACCAAATCGCTGCAAAAGATAATGGTAGATGGAGGTAAGATTTAATCGGTAATACAAGGGTAACAAAACAAATGCAATGACCATATATCCAATTAAATAGCCAATTGCTACCTGCAGATAAGCAAAACCCTTAAAGCCATTTACCGAAGCATCTCCTACTGCACCAGGTACACTAACAAAAGTGACTCCACTCAATGAAGTACCAATCATACCAAATGCAACTAGTATCCAGTTACTATTTCGGTTACCAATAAAGAAAGAATCATTATTAGAATTTCGGCTGGTAAAATAAGCTACCAGTAATAACAATATAAAATATCCAATTACAAAAGAAAATAAAATTACCGGAGACATAATTATGCATTTTGAAATAATATCATTGAAAATATAAAAAAAAATCGTGCCTTTGCCTATAAATTATAAGTAAAGATATATGGAGTTTAAATCAATTGCAGTTTTTTGTGGAAGCAAATCAGGAAACAACCCCTTATTTGAGGAGCATGCAATCAAGCTGGGTAACTTGCTAGCCGAAAATAAAATTCTATTAATTTACGGGGGCGGTAATAAAGGAATTATGGGAGCAGTAGCCAATGGAGTGATGGATAAAAATGGACAAGTAATTGGTATTATTCCTGAAACGCTAATGGGATGGGAGCAACACCATGAAGGTATATCAGAGTTGATAGTAGTTGAAAATATGCACATTCGGAAAAGGATGATGTATGAAAGAAGTGATGCAGCAATTATTTTACCCGGTGGCTTTGGTACATTAGATGAACTCTTTGAAATGCTAACCTGGAACCAACTAAGTATCCACAATAAACCTATTTATATTTTAAATACTGGAGGCTTTTACGATTCCCTATTGACTCATATAAAAAATATGGTTAAAGAAAACTTTCTTTATTTAACTATGGAGGATGCATTTACGATCGCTTCAGATCCTTCAGAGATATTCAAGAATTCCTAAAGAGCCTCAGTTTATTTTACCTAAATAACGCAATATTAAACCCCGCACGAATAACAGGTATAAATCTTCCATAGGAGTCTACATAAGGAGAACCGTTTAATTGAAGTGCATCAAACATTACGGAAATATAATAATAAGAATTAGATCCTTTCTGCCTGCTGCTACTATAACCCGCTCCTACCAACAAACTATTTACATCCTCTTTAAATTTGTAGGAGCTAGAACCGGAAGGAATTACTTTTATTGATTGAAAATTATGTTCGTACTGAAATTGTGTAAACAAAAAATTAATAGGAAAGAGACGAACAAATGCTCCAGGCCCTAGATTCGTTTGTCGCAGCTTATTATTATAAAGATCGGTCTGACCAGTATAAATAAAATTCAAACTTACCGCTGCATCTAGCCATGGGGTAATGCTATATCCAAAATGGGGACTAACGCCCAACACGGTTCCTCCGGTATAAAAAGACGCGGTAACATTTCCTCCAGTAAATAAATTAGATTTTTTAAACCCTTCTGAATTTTCGTTTTGCGCTTTTGTTGTAATAACAAAACAAAACAAACTTATTACTAAGAATAATTTTCTCATTTGATTTAAATAGATATTAAATTAAAATTTAGGACAAAAAATCTGATGCGTTGAACTATTGCTCTCATTATAAAAACCCTTTTTAATCACATTAAATTCATTTGCCCCCTTCATGTTATTAAAAGTATTTAATGATGAAGTAGTGGCATCATAGCTGAAAGTAAATCGAATATTATTTAATTCAAAACCAACCATCGGTATCACGGAATCCCCTGCACGATAATATAGTCCAATGATAAATTGCTTATCCCCTGATTCAGATAGATTGTAATTAGCATTCATACCCAGTAAGAGTTCACTAGACTTTGATTGATTGGTGTAATACATATTTGGATTAATGATTAGCCTATCCGAAATCTTAAGCAAGGCATTGAGAAATCCAATATGTCTTACACGAACCCTACTACTATCGACTGGTCCAGAAAAAAAAGTTTCTTGAGGTCGATTGATATGGTGAATGGAATATCCTCCATTGATGTAAACTTCTTCTGTAGGAAAATAGGCGTAATTTAAACCTGCCTGCACATCAAAGTAATTAACGGTACTGTTGGTAAGAATTACTGAAGAGGGTAATGTATTATCAAAAAATTTTCCATCAAACTGATCAGGAAAACTAAGTTTAGAAGCGTCAATGCGCTTATTGGCCCAACCTATATTAAAGCCTGCACTCAATAAACTACTGTTTGCCAATTGTTGATGGTAAGCCAAGGATCCATAAACTTTGTTTGACTTCAATCCACCAGTTCCGGCAACATCACTCAAAATAACTCCTCCAATCCCGAGCCAGCCATTTTCGATTTGATTGCGCAATAATTGGGCATCTGCAAAAATACTAATCGTTTTATAAGGTGCTGCCATTAGGGAGGAATATTGATTGCGATATTGAGCTCCTAATCTATAATCCGCATCAGGTATAAATCCTGTATTGGCAGGATTGGTAGTAAGCACAGAATTAAAAAATTGAGAAAAATGAAGATCTTGGGCATAAGTATTACCCAAAAGATGGCAGTAAACCAACAATAGGGATAATATTTTTATGCTTTTTTTCATTTTAAAATTCTTTTGTGATAATAAATAAAGTTAACGAAGTAACGATATATCACCCGTTTTTCTTAATTTTTTTCTATCTGAAAATTCAACATCTAATGTGTAAGTGTATACATCCATGGGTTGACCAACCCCTTTAAAAGTTCCATCCCAACCAACTGACTGACTGGTAGAAGAGAACACATTTTGACCCCAACGATTGTATATTTTCCACTCCATTTTTGCAATTCCATATCCTACTACTTTTATTACACTGTTAGGTCCAAATTTATCAGGAGTAAATGCGTTGGGTACATCCAATACTGGTAAAACAATTACAGCAATGTCAAGACAAGTAGTATCTGAACAACCCGCCTCGTTGATGGCTACCAAACAAGTTTTATAAGTTCCGGTAGCATTAAATAAATGAGAAGGATTTTCAAGCTTTGATGTTTGGCCATCTCCAAATATCCACAAATAACTAGTTGCTCCACTTGATAGATTTTTAAAATCTACTACTCTATTTGGTTTGGTAGGATTGGGAGAAAAACTAAAACCAGCTTCAGGAATATTATAAACTGTGATCGTTGAAGTAAACTTATCTGATTGATTACAAGTAGACAAGTCAGTAGCGGTTAGTGTTACGGTGTAGGTTCCCGTTGCTGCATAAAGATGAGTTGGATTTACCTCTGTAGAAGTGGAGCCATCACCAAAATTCCAAAGAAAATTTATACCACCCAAAGAAGTGTTGGTAAATCGGGCTAAATAAGGAATGCAACCTTTATCGGGTGATTGAAAACGAGCCTTTACAGAATCAACCAAGCGAACGGTATTAGAAATGGAAGTTGGTGCATTACAAAAACTCTTATCATCGGTCAATAACTTTACAATATAGGTTCCCGATGCAGCATAGGTATGAAACACATCCGCTATGCCTGCCCGTTGTGGAGGGGTATTGTCTCCAAAATCCCATAAAAAAGAATTGTTGGTATAAGATGGCAATAATGCGGTGCTTGTATTTTGAAATAGAAATGTCAAGCTTTGGCAACCACCATTTTTAGTTGCAATAAAATCTGGTTTGATTAGATTATTACCTACCCTTACAATACTAGTGGCGGTATCTGATAAATTGCAGGTTGCAGAATCAATTGATATAACCCGAGTTTGATAGATTCCAACGGAGGTATAAACATGGGAAGAAAAATTATTAGGTGCATAGGTGGTATCTTTTTTAGGATTTGCAGCATCTCCATAATCCCAGATATACATTTTACCCTTTGCCAGTGTATCAGAAAACTTAACTGTCATTGGAACACAACCAACGGTATCAATTATTCCATCGACAGTAGTTTTAATACTTGCTCCAACTCCACCAAAATTCATTTCGATTTTAACGGCCGCTTCATTGCAGTTATCAGAACCATTTCTAGTAGCCCATACCCCGGATGTAGTAGGAAATACAACCGATGGGTCATTTTTTCCACTACAATTAGCACAAATGGCCTGATATATTATTCCATTAGCATCAAAGCGACTTGTACCACCATCTACGTGATCATCAAAGCCTCCTTTTTGTCCAAAAAAACTTCCAAATAATTGACTGACTGCATTTTTTTCCAGAACAAAAAAGTAAAAATCATTTCCATCGGTAGTCTTCGGTGAAATTGCATCTGCTGTAATTGGCATGCCAAGGGTTCCAGCATTTGGATACCCTCTATCATTATTGAATTTACCACCCCACCCTGATACATATACATTCTGACATCGATCAACTAAAAAAGCTGTAATAGATAAATTGGGTATAGGGGAATTAGTTCCAAAAATAGTAGAGTAAACATAAGAAGCCAAATCAGGTTGCAACTTACCTATAAATTGTTTAGCACCTGAATTGCTATAAGCAGCGTTGATTACAGGCCAATTTCCAGAAGTGGTTCCGGTAACATAAGGAAAACCAAACTTATCAAACTGAATACCATATACCAAATCGTTGCCATTGGTACCCATATAAGAGGTTTTGATTATCGAAGAGCCATCTGGCATTATTGCAGTAACAAAACCATCCACATCACCTCCTTGAAAAGTAGCATTAATAACATTCGTTTTACTACCTGGTAAATCAGTACTGCTAGTACCTCCAGCTACATATAAATTTCCAGTAAGGGGGTTGATTGATAAAACAAAACAAGCATCCGATCCATTGCCTCCAAAATAAGTACTAAATATTTTTGTGGAAAGATTGGAGTTAAATGCTAGAATTACCCCATCTTGTTTTCCCCCACCAAATACAGTTTGAATATTGGAACCTCCAATAGGGAAGTTGGAAGATTTGGTACAGGATGCAACATAGATATTATTATTTCGATCCAGTATTACCTCACTTCGAGCATCATCACCATAGTTTCTTCGAGTGGTTTCTGCCCCATCAGGCGAATCGAATTTCTTTCTAATATTTACACCATCATCTCCAGTGCCGCCAATCACAACAGAACCTAACAATAAATTACCGTTGGCATTTAATTTTGTAACTACAATATCATATCCTCCCCCAGGACCAATTACAGGAGTTGATTTAGGATAATCAGTCGAGCTAGACCTTCCGGCAATAATTAAATTTCCTTGAGCATCACTAATCATACTATGGGGTTGTTCATTTCCAGCACCTCCCAAATAAGTTGCAAAAATTCTATTGACCCCATCTGGAGAAAATTTTATAATTGCCATGTCATAGGGTCCATTAGAATCTTCATTTAAACCTCCACTAAAAGTTCTATCAAAAGCTCCCACAGACACTGGAAAACCTTCTCCAAATGAAACGCCCCCTGCAAACATGCTTCCATCAGGACCTGGTGTAGCCGTATATCCCCAATTATCTTTAGAGCTTCCAGTAAAGGTTGCAAAAATTAATGTAGGATCTATTACAATCGTTTCGTTGGGTAAGTAGTCTTTTATTTTAAATCTTACTATATTTCCAGTTACCGAATACTTACAATCAAGTGTTTGTCTTTCCCCTTTTTGAAGCTGGTAACTATAAGGATAAAGTTCTTTTACTTCACCTACAGAAGTTCTAATCACCAATTCTTTATTTCTCACTTCAAGCTTATCTACCCCATCGTATTTTAATGCAATATTATTCACATTTCCTCCAGGCCTTACTATAATGTCATACTTCAATTTCCCAGCATCTGTATAATATCTCACATCGATATTAGGATACATATTTTTATAAGTAACCGCTTGATAAATTTTACAATTACTTTGCCACTTTGATGGATCGTTTCCCAAAAAATAATTATTAAAAGTCGGTAAAGACTTTTCGGGAGATATGGATACATTTTTCATTGCACCTTCAAAATGAACCCTGTAGGCATGAGAACGTAATGTTGAACTTTTGGGAACAGTAGCAATTTTTCGGTGTTTTTCACGTTCCAATTGTACTGGAGTTAAATGACCATGAAGTAAATTAGCTATCGCTTTTAAATCATCCGTATTGTGAAGCAAAACAGTAAAACCATTTTGCTCTAAAAAGAAAGCTCCCGACTCTACATCGGCTTTGAAATTAACTTTATTATCCCACTGACCTTTATTTTCAACAAACTGCAATTGCGCCATAACTGGCGAAACAATGGCCAGAGATAAGAAAAGACCGAGAAATAAATTGAAATATGATTTAAGAATTTTCAAGAAAAGTTTTTTACAATTTACTGAACTATGACCAATAAAACAATGCTAAGTTTAATCATAGAATCGTTTGAATTAGGATATTTTACTCCAAACTGTTTTGCCGTTTTGAATTTGGAGATACTCCTTCACATGCAAATTTTCTGCCAAATTTAAATCCGGGTCAATTTCAACTATTTGAGTAGCAATATTTTTGGCTACTTCCAGCATGGCTCTATCCTGAATAATATTTGCAATTTTGAAGTTCAATAGCCCACTTTGTCTAGTACCCTCAATATCACCAGGACCCCGCAATTCAAGATCTTTTTCAGCTACCTTAAACCCATCATTGGTAGCACATAAAATCTTGAGCCTTTCCCTTCCATCCTGGGTTATTTTATTACCTGTTAATAAAATGCAAAAACTTTTTTCACTACCCCTTCCTACCCTTCCTCTTAACTGATGTAATTGCGAAAGTCCAAATTTTTCAGCACTTTCAATCACCATTACCGAAGCATTGGGTACGTTTACACCCACTTCTATTACAGTAGTGCTTACCATTATTTGGGTATCCCCGGTAACAAATCTTTGCATATTCGTTTGCTTTTGATCGCCCTTCTGTCTTCCATGAACCATACTGATCCAATATTTTGGCTCAGGAAAAAAAGATTTAACCTCTTCAAAACCTTTCATCAAATTTTCGAAATCCAAGGTTGCAGATTCTTCAATTAATGGATAGACAATATATACTTGCCTGCCTTTTGAAATTTCCTTTTTAATAAAATCCATTACCTGTGGACGTTTGTTTTCAAATTGATGAATGGTTTCAATTGCCTTTCGTCCTGGAGGCAATTCATCAATTACACTATAATCAAGATCGCCGTAGGCAGTTAAGGCCAAGGTTCTCGGGATAGGGGTAGCCGTCATTACCAAGACATGTGGAGGGAGTGTATTTTTTTTCCACAACTTTGCTCTTTGAGCTACACCAAATTTATGCTGCTCATCAATCACTGCAAATCCAAGATTTTTAAACAATACTTTATCTTCTATCACAGCATGCGTTCCAATTAATATTGATAAAGTCCCCTGCTCGCATGCACTTAAAATTTCTTTTCTTTGTTTGGTAACGGTAGATCCAGTTAGTAGCCTAACCGAAATAGGTAATTCTTTTAGCAATTCAGAAATACCAATGAAATGTTGTTGTGCTAAAATTTCGGTAGGAGCCATGATCACACTCTGAAAACCATTATCGGCGGCAAGCAACATACTTAGTAAGGCTACAATAGTTTTACCACTGCCTACATCTCCTTGAAGGAGTCTATTCATTTGCTTTCCTGTACCGGTATCTTTTCTAATTTCCTTTAATACTCTTTTTTGAGCATTGGTTAATTGAAAAGGTAAGTATTGATTATAAAATGTATTAAAAAGTGTTCCTACTTTATCAAAGACCCAACCTTTACTAAATCTATGGCGGGTACTTCTTAGCATACTTAATCGCAACTGAGCAAAAAATAATTCTTCAAATTTCAATCTCCTAACCGCATGAGTATACATCTCATCGGATGCTGGAAAATGAATAGAACAAAAAGCTTCCCATCTCGTAATAAAACGATATTGAACAACAACAGACTCGGGAAGATTTTCAGGAAAGTCCTTTTGAGATAAAAGCTGCAACAAAGAAAAGGTAAGCTTACCTACTGCCCTTCCGGTAAGTCCTCTTGCTTTTAACTTTTCTGTAGATGGATAAATAGGTTCAAGGAATTTTTTTCCGCCAGATTTTTCAGGCGTAAAAATTTCAATTTCAGGATGTACAATTTGAGCTTTGTTCATGAAAAAACTCAACTTGCCAAAAACCAAATAAAGGTCCCCAGGATGAAGTGTCTTTTCTACCCAGTTGATACCTTGAAACCAAGTAAGTTCAATTTCACCAGAACCATCCTTTAAATAAGCAACCAATCGCTTCGCTCTTTTTTCTCCAATTATTTCAAAGCGAGACAAACGGCCTGCTACCTGAGCATATTCGGATGCAGGACTAAGATCAGCTATTTTGTCTACCCGAGTTTTATCAATGTGCCGAAAAGGATAATATTCAAGCAGGTCTTTAAAGGTGAAAATATTAGCCTCTTTTTTCAACAAGGCACCCTTCAGTGGACCTACCCCTTTCAAATATTCGATCGGATTGGATAATATGTTATTGACTTGCGAGATGGTACAATATTTTTACAAATATACTCTACAAGTTTAAATGCAATTATCTTATGATTCGGCTTAATTAAGCTTCCAGCATTGGATTAAGTTTGAAATCTAATAATAACTTCAATTTTTAAAATTGAGTTAGAAGAAGTGAAATAGTTTTTTTGATTTAATTAACTAGACAGGGGCTTTAAATTTTTTATCTAGCAGTCCTTCTTTGAGAGTTTTGAGGTCTAGGAGCATTTCTTTGCCCTCCACTAGGTCGATAGGCATTGGGATTATAGACAGGCGCTTCGCCAAATTGCTCGGGTACGGCTACTTTTGGTACCGGCTTTCCTAATAATTTTTCAATAGTTGCAAATTTTCGTTGTTCCCTTTCACTTACAAAGGTGATTGCGGTACCCTCAGCAGCAGCTCTAGCGGTTCTACCAATTCGATGGACGTAATCTTCGCCATCGTGAGGTACATCATAATTTAACACCATGCCAATATTATCAATATCAATACCTCTACTCAATATATCGGTAGCGACTAAAATTTGAATACGTCCACTTTTAAAATGCATCAATACCTCTTCCCTTTTATCCTGCTCTAGATCGCTATGAATTTCATCTACCGGCAAATTGGTTTTTTTTAAATCACGCGTTAATTGCTTTACACTTTGTTTACTACTGCAAAAAATTAATACGGATGCAAAGCTTTTTTGATGTAAAATATATTTTACCAAAGGGATTTTTTGTGTTTCATAAACCACATAAGTAAGCTGAGTAATTTTTTCATTAGGCTTGCTGATAGAAATACTTACTTCTGCAGGTTGATGAAGAATTGTTCTTGCTAGTTCTCTAATTTTATGAGGCATGGTGGCGGAAAATAATAAATTTTGACGCTTCTGAGGTAAGGCATGAATGATGCGCATAATGTCATCATAAAATCCCATATCTAACATTCGATCCGCTTCATCAAGGATCAAATATTTTAGTCCCTGAAACTTAACATAGCCCATATTAATATGAGCTAACATTTTTCCAGGAGTACAGATTACTACATCTGCCCCTGCACTCAATGCCTTTTTTTCTTGGACAAATGCATTTCCGTCACCACCTCCGTATACTGCTATAGAACTTACAGAAGTAAAATAAGAAAGGCCTTCCATATGCTGTGCTATTTGAATAGCCAATTCTCTTGTAGGTACTATCACCAATGCCGTAATGCTTTGATGATTGAGCGGTGTTGAAATAATATTATTAATGAGGGGAAGTAAAAATGCCGCAGTCTTTCCTGTTCCGGTTTGGGCAGATGCAATGACATCTTTTCCTGCTAATACCAATGGAATTACTTGTTCTTGAACAGGCGTTGCTTCATCATATCCAGACGCCTCAATTCCTTCTAATAGTCGGTTATCAAAACCAAAATCTTTAAAATTCAAAATACTAATGAGTGATTAAATTATTAATTGCTTAAATATTCGATTAATCCTTGCTTGTCTCTACATCCGCCAGTGAGGTAATAGACTGAGGGGTAATATTTTTAACAGTAATCTGGAATTTTGTATTTAAAATCACTTGAAAATGACCTGTCAACAAAACCATTTTAGTAGCCGTATCTTCTAGCATAGCGGCTGCCAGATGGCTAGCTAAATCTGATCCACTAATAACATTACTCACCTTTCCTTCTGCAAATTCAATGGTAAATTTATAACCTGCCTTTCTTCCAGTACCCGCTCTCTCAAAATCTTCACGATTTAAACTTAACAGTTGATCTCCAGTTGCTGATTTTTTCAATAAAATCCTAATTACCGGCAGATATTTATTCCAGATATAAGTGTACATGTTTCAGTTTTTAACCTTCTTTTTGATTAATTAAATTAGATCATTGATTTAAAATGTAAAAAATACTATAATAAAGGTAAGCTTTATTGCCATAGCAAGCCTTTTTGATTTGTCCTAAATAAGTTCACTTAATTTATTAACAGCCAAGGAAATTGTCAATTTAACAAAAGTAATGACCTGTTTCTCACCATTTTTGACACAATAGGTTATAACCATTATAACCTTAATATGAAAATAAGTAAATGAGATTTTAAAACTATTTTAATAAGGAATTTATCCAATACTGCTGGGTTAGATATAAAAAAGGATGGTAGTTAGGATTTAG
>Ga0164294_10002616_pt1 | contig 16221 bp, 10 predicted proteins | sample GEODES005metaG_FD_111479 | JGI IMG/M metagenome (GOLD analysis project Ga0164294, IMG submission 111479) | Oligotrophic lake water microbial communities from Sparkling Lake, Wisconsin, USA - GEODES005 metaG | ecosystem: Environmental > Aquatic > Freshwater > Lake | place: USA: Sparkling Lake...
AGCTTCTATTTTTTTATTGATGGCAGATAACCCAAATGCAGATAACCTTACTGCACAAAGTACCCTTAGGTTATTAAGTTTTTGCAAAGCTTTTGCGATATCGGGCTCCTTTATATATGCTTCATAACCTTCCACAAATTGCTCAAATAAAGCAGGAGAGCTATTGATATCTAATTGAACAACAGATTGCTGTTGGGTATGTATCCAGTCTTTCAGCACTTGCTGTTCATTATTTATGATGGCTTTACTCAGTTTGCCGATGCCACTGTCGCTTTTAAATCGATGACTTTTCATTAACTCAATAATATGGCCAGATAAAGGATGGCTAGGATGGCTAATATCGTTTTCTTTCAGCTTTCTAGCATTATCGATGATGAATTGATTGATAAAACTAGCGGTATTGGCATCAAATTGATTCACTTCTGTAAGGGATTTACAAAAATCACCCAATAAACTTCCAGCCTCTACTGAAGCCAATTGATTTTTATCGCCCAATAAAATAAGTCTTGTACCATTGGCTATAGCATCCAACAATTTTGAAAATATAGCCACATCAATCATCGATGCCTCATCTACAATAACCACATCATAAGGTAAAGGATTCTCTTCGTTATGCTTAAAATAGATAGAGGAATGGATGGTTTTTAATAATCGATGAATAGTACTTGGTGATAAATTATTGAACTTATCCTTGATTTCGGTACTTAATGTCAACTTGGTATTCTTCAAAGAATCAGCCATTCGAACTGCTGCTTTACCAGTTGGCGCAGCCAAGGCAACACTACAATTGGGATTAACCTGATATAATATGGAAAGAATTTTGGCCACCGTGGTGGTTTTACCTGTTCCCGGACCACCTGTAATAATGGTGAAATTATTCAAAAACCCTTGAACAGCTCCTACAAATTGCCAATCCGTTTGCTCATGCTTAGGTAAATTTATTAAATCATCATCATCAAGTAAAAATTGTAACGTTTTGCCTACCAATTTAATTTGTTCAAGTCTTTTATGACGTACATTACGTTCATTTGCTAAAATTCTCCCGATAGCATGCAAAATCTGGGTTTCATACTTAAAATACCGATGTAGGTAGATTTTATCCTTATGCACCACAAATGGCTTTATAGGCTCAAGAGAAGTAGAAACCCATCTTGTAAATACTTTGGGGTCAATTTCAGTAGTAATTAAATTTTGAGGCATTTCAGCACGTTCGTTCATTACTTCATCCGTATCTACACATATATGCCCTTCGTGCAAACGCTTTGAAACAAGATAGGCATAAGGCTGAAATCCTGTATCACCAAAAAAAGTAGCAAATTGGTGGTGTACATCAAATTGTGTTAACATATAATATGGAAATAAAGTAAATTATTGGGTGATTCATTTTCAGGAACAAAATTATACTATTTTGTAAGCAACATTGTAACAAACAAGCTTGTAACCTTTTACCAATGCCGTTAACTTTTTCACAAAATATTACTACTCATTTAGATTGAATATTTTTCCTTGTATACATCTTCCAAGTAAATCCATGCAAGATGGTGTATCCGTTCTTGTCTACTTTGAAAATTACCGATATGGTTGATTTCGGACTTCCAAACATGGGTAGTAAAATACGTAATTCCATTAAAAACGCCCCAAAATGATTTCCCTAATTGATTGGTTTCTGAATAAATGGCATCCATCAAATTTTTACGATGTAAAAGAGTTTGATTTAAACTACTGGTATCTTTAGGATTTTTTGACACCAGGAGTGGAAATAAGTAGTCTACCAATGCCTGAATTGCTGCATCGTTGAGGTTTGTATTATTCCATCGTTCCATAGTCTGTGCCATTACTGTATGGGATTCCATAAACATTTCAATAAGTTGATGGATGTCTATCAACTCCTTTTTACCATTGATTAGATGCTTTTTTTCCCAAAAACGCAGGAGTGTAGAAAATTGATTTTCACATCTTAACAATGTGTAGGAGGATCCAATAAATAATTTAGAAGTCCCATCATGTGCATTTCCAATAATTAACAGGTTCTTTATATAATTTCCAGCAACCTGCACCATTTGACTATTATTTTTAAGATAGGCTAAAACCTTTTTTCCCTTTTTAAAAGTAGTATAGCCTTCGATTGTAAATAAGCCAGTTTGCTCTAATTGACTGCATAATTCTGTTAAATCAGCATTAGAAAATGATTGATATTGCGTTGAAAACATACCCAATACTTCATTGGTATCTGATCTACTAAGTACTTTAAACATCTTTGGCTGGTTGGGAAGGGGCGAAAAAAGTTGCTCTTTTACTTCCCAGTCTAATTTTGATATTATTTTGCCGTCCATTTGATTTAATTTTCACAAAGGTGAATGGGCAAACCTCAATCTATTGGAGGAGTCAAATTTATTTACAAAAAACAATAAAAAAAGCCATCCCAATTATTTAGGATGGCTTTAGAAGTGATTCCGCTGGGACTCGAACCCAGGGCCCATACATTAAAAGTGTATTGCTCTACCAGCTGAGCTACGAAATCATCAAACAAGATTTCATAAGTGTTATCCTGTTTTGGGAGTGCAAAGATAAGGGGATTTAAGGTTCTGGCAAACTTTTTTATGTTTTATTTTTAAGTTTTTTTTACCCGCCTATTAAATGGGAATAAATCAACTAGAAATCAACAAAACAGACCAAAATACCAGCATAAAATCAAAAAAAAACCAGCAATCAAATGATTACTGGCTTCAATATCGCACAAATGATATATTACATTTTTTTACTTACCACCAACGATCCGACTTTTCATCATTTTTTACTGGTGCTTTTGCCGGTTTCATTTCTACTTCAGGTTTTGTTTCAACTATAGGTATTAATGGAACAAAGGCTTCAGACTCCACAACTTCGTCAACAAAATGTTGTGAAGTAATAGGTGGTTTAGATTCTTGGTTTACAGGTATAGAAGGTGAAAACCGCATAGATGTGGTTGACTCCAACAACTTGATTTCTTCTAATGAAGTTAATTTTTGAATGAGCCCTTTGATAGTAGCTTGGGTATCCACAAAAATGGATAATGAGCTAATACTACCCCAAACTTGACCTTGCGGCTCAACCTGGATATAGTTTGTAGCTGTAATATTTCCTTTTACAAGACCTTGTACAATTACATCAGATCCTGACACATTTCCTTCAATGACTCCTGTGTGGGAAATAATAACCTTTCCTTGCACACTTACGTCGCCCATAATAACCCCCTCAATTCTACCGGAAACATCACCCATTATGCTACCATTGATAACCATATTTCGCGTTAATGTGAAACTGGTATCAGGCGTATTCTTTTTAAAAACTTCTTTATACCCCATAATTTGTACAGATATTAGATGTTGAGTTTCCTAAATCAATTCCAACAGATGTAACATCAGCAGAATCAGCCAATCTTAATGCATTATGATAGTATCCAGTTGCAGCAAGATATTCTGGATCTTTTGCGAATTCTACCGGCATGAAATTCTTGAATTCAGTCAAGAAAGATTCTTGTAATTGTACATATTTTACACCACCGCCACAAACATAAATCTTTTCAATCCGCTCAAAATCTCTATCAGAGATTTTAGATTTAATGGTATCGGAGATGTATTCTTTGTAGAATGCAGTTAAAATATTTTTTCTAATGCCAACCAAATCAATTGTTCTTCTATTCAAAATAATAGAACCCTTAATAAAGGCTTCGTCCAACTGATGATCTGTAATGAATCCAGTATTGTTATCTTTTTCCAATTCATCTCTCAAGTTTTGTATACAACGTACAATACCAGGAATAGATAAAACTGTTCTTTTGTTCAAACCATCTTCCGTTACCAAACCCATTTCTGAAGTTCCAAAACCTAAGCTAATCATTAAAAAATTCTTTTCAGGAATTTTATAATGTTTCTTTAAGCCAATTACACATGCTGCCAATTCTGGGATAACTTCAAACTTTTCAATTTCAATAACTTTTTTCTTTACTTCCCCATCTTTAATATATGTTGAAGAATCGTATTCTATTACAAAATTCTTTTGTGATAGTAATTTTTCTAATCCATCTCTAAATTGATTGAAAACAATAAAAGGAAATCCCAATGAAAGACAAATTGTATCACTGGCATTTTTACAGCTCATTAACAGTGCTGATTTCAATAATACTTGGAAATCAATGTCTTCAGGTGAGGCATTTACCAAACGATGTGGATTTCTACCCAAATCTCTACAAGCTGTTCCAACTAAATACCAAGAATCGCCGTGTTTTATTCTTATTCCATTAAGTAAACTTGAAGAAGTAACAGGTAAATTACCATAAGATGCTTCCAACAAACTTGTAAAACCAGTAATATTCATATAAAATTGAGTTTAAAAAATTAAAACGATGTTGTAACTTAAAAATTGTTGTTACCTAATATAATAAAGTTATTTAAGAAAAATTATTTGAAAGAGCTTTTAATTAATTTGTTGTATGTAAAGTAAAATTAAAGATAAATTTCAATTTTTTTTTAATCAAAGAATTTTTTTTCTAAAATAATAGAAATTGCCAAATTTTTATTTATAATATGTTGAAAACCAATTCCATTCTTAAAAAAATATTTTTTCTACGAATGGAATTGGCAAGTTAAGCATGATAATTCAAATCAACTCGGTCATTTTTACTTAATTTTGTCATTTGTCTTAAAAACACAAATTTAAATCAGCGCTAACTATGCCTATATTAACATTAACATCTGAAATTGGGCAAAGTGATTTTTTAGTAGGTGCCATAAAGGGTAATATATTGTCTTTAAATCCTACGTTTACAATTGTAGATATATCGCATAGCCTTACTCCCTTTCATTATCCCGAAGCAGCATATATTGTAAAAAATGCAATACCACATTTCCCTATTCAATCATTTCACCTTGTTTTAGTTAATCTATTCCAAACGCCAATAAAACATTTACTTGTAGTACAAGCTGGAAGCCAACTTATAGGTATAGCCGACAATGGTTTACTTTCTATGATTTTTGATGACCAGCCTTATCAGGTATATGCAATTGATCTACCAGAATCAAAATCGATTAATATTTTAACTTGTGTCACCATTTGGATACAAATATTTAACCAATTGTTAACAGGTTCCTCATTAGATGAAATAGCGACGAGGTATACTGATTTCAAGAAGAACGACATCACCCCTCCTTTAATTGGTTCCAACTACTTAGAAGGGCATATACTATATGTGGATCAATTTCATAATCTAATCATAAATATTACGCAAAAGACCTTTGAACAAGTTAGAAATGGTAGAAAGTTTAAAATAGTTTTCAAAAGAGACGAAACAATTGAGCAAATCAGTAAGTCTTATGCAGATGTGCCAGATGGCGAAAAATTAGCACTTTTTAATACCGCAGGTTACCTTGAGATAGCCATAAAAAATGGGAAAGCATCCCATTTATTTGGTTTGGAAACTTATAGAGCACCATCAAATATGGCCATTTCAGCAACAAGCGCAAGAATGTTTTATCAAATGGTAAGGATTCTGTTTGAATAATGTCTTCGCAAATTGGCAATTTAGTAGATTTCCCTTAGGTTTGCTTGCTATTTTAAAAATACTCTAGCAATACTATGCATTTCAAAAAAATCAACAACATTACAGGGTGGGTCGTTTGTGCAATTGCCTCTTGGGTTTATATTCTTACCGCTGAAGCAGGCGGAAGTTTTTGGGATTGTGGCGAATTTGTATCAAGTTGTTTTAAACTTCAAATTCCACATCCGCCAGGAGCCCCTTTATTTGTATTAATTGGCCGGATATTTATTGTTTTGTTCGGCAATAATCCATTAAACGCTGCAAAAGCAGTGAATGTGATGAGTGCGTTATCGAGCGGATTTACCATTTTGTTTTTATTTTGGACCATCACGCATTTTGCCAGAAAAATTGTTCAAAATCAACTAAGTAAATTGGATGAATTAACCAATCAGCAGATATTTTCGATTATGACTGCGGGTGTAATTGGTGCGTTAGCCTATACCTTTAGTGATTCATTTTGGTTTAGCGCTGTTGAAGGTGAAGTATATGCACTTTCCTCTTTATTTACAGCATTGGTATTCTGGATGATGCTAAAATGGGAACATAATGCAGATGAACCAGGAGCCGATCGTTGGATTATATTGATATTCTTTATGATGGGATTGTCTATTGGTGTTCACTTGCTCAATTTGTTGACCATTCCAGCCATCGTAATGATTTATTATTTTAAAAGATATAAAACTACAGGTTGGGGCATTCTTTGGGCTTTTGTTATTGGATGTGCAATTGTAGGCATTACGCAAAAAGTAGTTATTCAATACACCATTAGTGCAGCAGGAAGTTTTGATATATTTTTCGTTAATAATATAGGATTGCCCTTCTTTAGTGGTTTCATCTTTTACTTTGCGCTACTCATTTCATTAATAACCATCGGAATAAGAATGTCGTTTGCAAAAAGCGCACCTACCCTTGGCTTTAATATATGGTTATTCCTGATATTAGTTACCGTTTTATATCCCCTTATTTCTAGCGGAGAAGGCGTTTTTGCCGTTGTGAAACTCATTGCAATTGGTGTTGGAACCTTTTTATTGGCCAATTATGGGTATAAAGCGTTTCAGAAAAATCCTATGTTCCTCAAATTGGCACTCTGGAGTTTTACCTTCATGTTACTAGGCTATTCTACCTACATTACTACAATGATCCGCTCAAGTGCAGATCCTTCTATCGATATGTACAATGTAGATAATCCAATGAGCTTGGTAGGCTACTTAGGACGAGAGCAATACGGTGATTTTCCATTGATTTATGGTCAAGTTTTCACCGCTAGCCCTGAAGAATATAAAGAAGGCGATAAAAAATTTATCAAAGGGAAAGACAAATATATCTATAGTGGTAATGATGTGTCCCCACAATATGCTGCTGATGATATGATGCTCTTCCCAAGAGTTTGGGATGCCAGTAATGATCAAGGTCATGCCGATTTTTATAAACGTTGGCTGAATTTGGAAGACAATCAAAAGCCTTCCCAATTAAACAATATCCAATGGGCGATGAGTTATCAAATTGGTTGGATGTATCTCCGTTATTTTGGTTGGAACTTTATTGGTAAACAAAATGATCTCCAGGGTTTTGGAAATGTAAGGGATGGTAATACCATAACAGGTATTTCTTTTATTGACAATTTTTTACTTGGCGATCAATCAAAAATGCCAAGCAGTTTACTGAATAATAAAGCCAACAATACACTTTTTGCATTCCCTTTGTTATTAGGCCTTTTGGGATTGTTTTATCACTATAAGAAAAATACTGGTGATTTCTTAATCACATTTTTACTATTTTTCTTCACTGGGTTAGCTATTGTATTTTACCTCAATCAAGCTGGTAACCAACCAAGGGAACGAGATTATGCCTATGTTGGATCCTTTTATGTATTTGCCATCTGGATTGGATTGGGAGCCATTCAAGTGAAAGAATGGATGCAAAAATATTTAAAAGAAAATCTTGCCAACTTGTCTGCTGGTTTGGTTTGTTTGCTTGCTGTGCCTGTTCTTATGGCTTCTCAAGAGTGGGACGACCACGATAGAAGCAAAAAAACGTTGGCTGTTGATTTAGCTAAAGATTATCTGGAAAGTTGTGCACCAAATGCAATTCTCTTTTCTTTTGGTGATAATGATACTTACCCCCTTTGGTATGCCCAGGAAGTTGAAGGTATCAGAAGAGATATTCGTGTAATCAATTACAGCTTATTAGGCATTGATTGGTATATCAACCAATTGAGGTATAAAGTAAACGAGAGCGATTCGATCGATGTTATTTGGAGCAGGGAACAAATTGAAGGCAATAAACGAGATTATATTCGCTATGTTGAAAAAGCGGGTGTTTCAGAATTGAATAGATATGTAGATCTATATTCTTTAATGAAAGATTTCATCGGAAGTGATGAACCCAATAACCAAGTGGCGATGAGTGATGGTAGCTCTATGAATTTCTTTCCAGTGAAGAAAGTAAGTGTTCCGGTAGATACCATACTTGTAAGAAAAAACAATACCGTAAACGCCGACGATTCTGTGGTAAGTGCGCTGAGGTTTGAAATCGGTAAAAATGTGTTGATGAAAAACGATATGGCTGTATTAAATATCATTGCAGCCAACCGTTGGAAACGACCTATTTATTTTACTTCTCCAGGTTCGCAGGGTATGGGTTTTGAAAACTACATCAGAAATGACGGAATGTCCTATCGTTTGGTGCCGGTTCTTACCAACCAAAACAATGGTGTGAATGGAACTTGGGCTTACCAAGTAATGAAAGATAAATTCATGTTTGGAAACGCAAAAACAACCAATGTTTATTTTGATGAGGAAAACCGTAGGCATTTAATTAGCATCCGAATGGCTTATGCAGATGTAGCGTCAAATTTAGTAGGCAAAGGCAAAATGAAAGAAGCCAATGTGTTATTAGAAAAAGTTGATGCCGGCATGCTTGATGAAAATATGCCTTATGGAATGGTGAGCAGAGGAAACCAGCATGATATCATCAGCGTTCAATTAGCAGATGCAGCATTCAAAGCAGGCAACACAAAAATTGCCACAAAAATTGTTGCAAAAACAAAAAAAGATGTTGACGAGCAAATTTCATATTACGCAAACCTTGGTGGAATGTCTACCATAGAGTTAAGAAAAGGGGTGCAAGATATCATGGAAAATAAAGCAGATAATCTTACCAATCGCCAAAAAAACATGTTTAGTGAAATTAGGGTGGCATTAGGTTTGAAAGATTATTTAGACAATATGGAAAGAATGTACCAAACTGTTCCGGCAATAGAAACGCCATCGAACATTTTGAATAAATAAATGTTCTTATAAGTTTGGTATTAATACACATTTAAGATGCTGCACCATATTAACTTAATACGGTGCAGCATCTTCGATATTTTAGAAATATTAAGGTACATTTTATACCTGTATTGATATACAACGTGTTAATCTTAAAAAAAAGATTATGAAAGGATTTCAATTCAGCCATTTTGACCCCAATGCACAGAACCAATCTACATTTGATAAACTTCTGGAATTATTTAACCAACTACTCACGTATACCAGTGGTGACGCAGAAGAAGCACTCAGTTGGCTTACCGAATTAGATAAAAAATACAAACTCACGACTAAAGATTATGGTATTGGAGAATTTATTGATGAATTAAAGGAAAAAGGATTCATCAAAGAAAATAATCAATCAGGAGAAATTAAAATCACTCCTAAAACTGAACAAGCGATACGCAAAAGGAGTTTGGAGGAAATATTTGGGAAACTAAAAAAATCAAGAACCGGTGAACACCAAACCTTTAAACCAGGTAGCGGTGATGATACCAACCAAGAAACCCGTGCGTACCAATTTGGGGATTTATTAGAACAAATCGATTTTGTAAGCTCTATCAGAAATGCACAAATCAATCATGGTATTGATGCATTTAATATGAATGAAGACGATTTACTAATTAAAGAATCAGATTTCAAAACCCAGACCTCCACAGTTTTGATGATTGACATCTCACATTCCATGATTCTCTATGGTGAAGACAGAATTACACCAGCGAAAAAGGTTGCCATGGCATTGAGTGAATTAATCACTACCAAATATCCTAAAGATACCTTGGATATTGTAGTTTTCGGCAATGATGCATGGCCGGTAGAAATAAAAGATATTCCCTATTTACAAGTTGGCCCTTATCATACCAATACCGTTGCCGGATTAGAATTGGCTATGGATATTTTAAGACGAAGAAAAAATCCGAACAAACAAATTTTCATGATTACGGACGGTAAACCAACTTGCTTAAAAATAGGTAAGAAATATTACCAAAACAGTTTTGGATTAGATCGAAAAATTACCAGTCGCTGCTTAAATTTAGCCGCACAATGTAAAAAGTTGAAGTTACCTATCACCACTTTCATGATTGCCAGCGATCCTTACCTACAAAATTTTGTAAAAGAGTTTACTGAAACCAACAATGGAAAGGCTTACTTTGCCAATTTAGACAAATTAGGATCCTTTATTTTTAGGGATTTTGAAAATGGAAAACGAAAAACCGTTTATTAATCCATCAAAAAACACCAACGCAGGAAAATTACAAAAGAATAGATTTTAACCAATTATGATAAAAACTTTAGGCGAACTCAAACAAAGCGGATACGTTTCTAGAACCATTAAAGAAGAGATTAGGATAAATCTTATACAAAAATTAGAACTAGGCACAGAAACCTTTCCTGGTATTATTGGTTATGAGGATTCTGTAATTCCTGATACGGAACGTGCATTGTTATCTCGACACAATATTTTATTCTTAGGCTTACGTGGTCAAGCCAAAACACGTATTGCGCGCCAGATGATAGATTTGTTAGACGAATCTATCCCGGTAGTGGAAGGTAGCGAAATCAATGATGACCCCTTCCACCCTATTTCTAGCTATGCCAAACAATTGATTGCTGAAAAAGGGGACGATACACCGATTGTTTGGTTGAATCGCCAAGACAGATACGGTGAAAAATTAGCCACACCAGACGTAAGTGTTGCCGATTTGATTGGCGATATTGATCCAGTAAAGGCGGCTAATCTCCGTTTGAGTTTTGCAGATGAACGCGTAATTCACTATGGTATTATCCCAAGAAGTAATAGAGGTATTTTTGTGATCAATGAATTGCCAGATTTACAGGCTAGAATTCAAGTAGCATTGTTCAATATTTTACAAGAAGGCGATATTCAAATCAGGGGTTTCAAACTCAGAATGCCGTTGGATATCCTTTTCGTATTTACCGCAAATCCTGAAGATTATACCAATCGGGGATCAATTGTTACTCCGTTAAAAGATAGAATTGAAAGCCAGATTTTAACCCATTACCCCAAAACAATAGAGCAATCGCTGAGTATTACTGCGCAAGAAGCACATATTCACAAAGATCAATTGCAAAAAGTTGTAGTGCATGATATTATTAAGCGATTGATTGAACAAATTTCTTTTGAGGCAAGATCCAGTGAATTTGTGGACCACAAAAGCGGCGTTTCTGCTCGATTAACGATTGCTGCATCTGAATTGGCTTATAGTGCTGCAGAAAGACGTGCAATATTGAAAAAAGAAACATCAACACAAATTTGGATCAGTGATTTAGTAGGCATTATTCCAGCCATTACAGGAAAAATAGAACTTGTGTACGAAGGCGAACAAGAAGGTCCTTATCAAGTGGCCTACAATCTTCTAGAAAAAACATTTCGTACTGTTTTTGGCCATTACTTTCCTAGCCCGGAAACCAAGAAGAAGCGTGGAAAAGAACCCGCAGTAGATAATCCTTACCGAAGTGTAATTACTTGGTTTGACAAAGGCAATCACCTTGATGTGTTGTTTAATGCGTCTGATAAAGAAAAAATGCAAGATTTATTCGGTATTGACGGTTTATTTGGCATTGTAAAAAAATACTATCCACAAGCCACCGATAATGAAAATGCACTTTTGATGGAATTTATTTTGCATGGATTAGCGGCTCATTCATTGATAAGTAAAAAAGTTTTAGACGGCAAAATTGAATTTAAAGATTTAATGGGATCGATGTTAAACCTAGGATCTTCATCTTATAGAGAAGAAGATGATTTTGATGAAGATAATAACTAAAAATAAAAAGGGTTCAACATATTGAACCCTTTTTTATTAAACTATTTTAATTATTGTATTTTAAAAACGATAGCCTAAACTGAATCCTACGAAAGGAAGTAATGTAAATCCATTGGTAAAATTAAGCAAAGGATCGAAAGCAACTCTCCAGGTAATATTTTTTTGTTTGTACGGTTGACGTCTGTATCCAAAAGTGGCAAATCCAAGAACACCACCATTATCAATTATACCACTAGCTGTAGATAAATAAGATACACCGCCACCCACTTCAAGATAATTACCATTTCTACCAGCCAAATAATTCAATCCTATTGGAAGAGAAACAATACCATCGCCTCCAGCAAAAACTGCACCAATACCTACGCGCATACCTAATCCTTTTTCTTTTTTCCCAAAACGAGTATCGTAATTTATAGTGTAAAAAATACCGGGGCCTAACAATTCCGCATATATTTGCTGGGCATTAACTGTTGCTGGAGAAACTGGCTCTTCCTCTTGTTGCTGTTGTGCAAATCCTGTAATTGTAAGAAAGAAAGCCAAAGCCAAAATCATGATTTTTTTTTGCATAAGTAATACTTGATTTAAATAAAATAAAAAACGCATTGAAGACTATATAATATTTACTTCTCTTTCTAAAATTATACTAAATTTTGTAAAAATACTATTAATTATTTCTGTGCTTACATTAAATATATCACTACCTGTTGCATTGCCATAATTCACTAATACCAATGCCTGCTTATGATGTACGCCTGCATCTCCCTTACGAAAACCTTTCCAACCGGCACTTTCAATCAACCATCCTGCAGCTAATTTAACGCCATCGGCTACCTGGTATCCAACAATTGCAGGATATTGGTCTTTTAATATTAAAAATTGCTCCATTGAAACAGTAGGATTTTTAAAAAAACTACCCGCATTGCCAATTACTGCAGGATCAGGAAGTTTTGAGCTACGTATACGTATAACCGCATCAGCAATTGCTCGAATAGAGATATCCTGCACACCCATTTTATCTAACTCCTGTTCTATTGCACCATATTTTGTCTGAAAATTGGGCTTTTTTAGCAATCGAAAAGTAACCGAACAAATAACATACAATCCTTTATAGGTGTTTTTAAATACAGAATCACGGTATCCAAATTGGCATTCTGCCGCATTAAACTTTTGCAAAGATTTATCTTTCCAATGGTACGCTTCTAAGTCAAAAAGTACCTCCTTTAGTTCAACGCCATAAGCCCCAATATTTTGTATCGGTGATGCCCCTACTGAACCAGGAATCAATGCCAAATTTTCCACTCCGGCATAGTGATGCGCAATACAATATTCCACAAAATAATGCCACTGTTCTCCCCCTCCTACTTTTAGGTAAACAAAATCATTATCTTCTGCAATTTTATGGATGCCTTTCATTTGATTGTGACAAACATAGCCATCAAAATTTTGGCTAAATAATATATTACTTCCGCCACCAATTACCAATCTATTAGCATTTACGGGAATATTCATTTCCATCAGTTGTGTAATGGATGTAAATTCTTGGAAATATCGGGCAAATACTTGAATACCAAAACTGTTATAAGGCCTTAGGTCAATATTTTCAGTCCATAAAACCATATAAAATTTCTTTATCGATACCTTAAAAGCTCAATGTTTGTATTAACTGGGATCTACATCTAATTGCACAAAAACAGCACGTAGGTTTTTATCCAATTGTAATAATGCAATTTGTTCTTTTAATAATGATTTTGCCTGAGTAACGCTTGCCGAATCTCTTTTAACTTTCAGCAATAATTCAACAATATACATATTTCGTACTCGTCCAATAACGGGATCTGCTGGGCCAGTAACCAAATTGCCAAAAGCTTTTGCCAGTGCGTCAGCAACCGTTTGGGCTGCAGATTCTGCCACCTGCTTTACTTTATGTTTAAACCGGATTTGAATCAATTTATAAAATGGGGGATATAAAAAATCTTTTCGGGCTTCAATTTCTTTATTAAAAAGTTTTTTATAGTCGTGTTCTTTTACCCATTGCAATACAGGGTGTTCGGGATTGGTGGTTTGTATAATTACTTTTCCTTGTTGGTCTTTTCGTCCAGCTCTTCCACTTACTTGTTCCATTAATTGAAAAGCGCGTTCGTTAACCCTAAAATCGGCGAAACTTAGCAACCCATCGGCATCCAAGATGCCAACCAAGTGAACATGGTCAAAATCTAGCCCTTTTACTACCATTTGTGTACCCACTAAAATATCCAATCGGTGTTGTTCGAAATGTTGAATCAATTGATTATGCGCTGTTTTTCCTTTAACCGTATCCATATCCATTCTGGCTATACGAAAATCTTTAAACAGTTCGGTAAGTTGTTCTTCAATTTTTTCAGTTCCAAAGTTTTTCTCTGTCCAATCCACAGAACCACAAGCGATACAAGTAACAATGCGTTGGTATGCATTTCCGCAATAGTGGCATTGTAGTTTATGTTGCAGTTTATGAAAAGTAAGCGTAACATCACATTGTTCACAATGGGGAATAAAGCCGCACTTTCCGCATGTTAAATAAGGGGAATATCCCCTTCTGTTTTGGAATAGAATCACTTGCTTTTTTCCCAAAATAGTAGCTTCGATAGCTTCTTGTAATGGGGGTGAAATCATCATCTTGCCTTTTTCTTTGCGGGCAATGGTGCGGGTATCGATGATTTCAATATCTGGTAATAAAACATTCCCAAACCTTTCAGTAAGTTCAACCAATCCATATTTTCCGGTAACAGCATTGTAATACGATTCAAGGGAGGGCGTTGCACTGCCCAAAATCACTTTTGCGCCCATCAAATAAGCATAATAAATAGCTGCATCGCGGGCATTGTAGCGAGGGGCGGGATCTTGTTGTTTGTAGGAAGAATCATGTTCTTCATCTACAATAATCAAACCTAAAGATGAAAAAGGCAAGAAAAGTGATGAACGAGCACCCAATATAATTTTTACTTCTCCTGTTTTAACCTTATTCCATATTTCAACCCTTTCATTAGGGTTAAATTTAGAATGATATATCGCAATATTTCCACCAAAAAACTTTTGTAGTCGTCGGATGATTTGTGAAGTAAGCGCAATTTCTGGCAGCAAAAACAATATTTGTTGATTGCTTTGCATGTATTGCTCAATAAGCTTAATGTAGATTTGTGTTTTGCCGGAAGAAGTAACGCCGTGCAATAGGCATACATTTTTCTGCTCCAAACTTTTTTGCACTTCATTAAAAGCTTTCAATTGTGCCGGCGATAGTTCAAAATCAATATTTAATTGCTTGGGAAGATATTTAATTCTGTCTACGGCCAATTTCTCGATATTGAGGACGCCTTTATCGGCTAATCCCTTTAATTGAGCTGGTGATGCCCCAGCCTTTTTGAGCAAATCCGATTGTTTTACTTCACCTGTAGTTTTCATTAAGTGTAGATAGGCCATCAACAATTCGAGTTGCTTAGGGGCAGCTTTGCTGAGACTACTCAATAAAGGCTCCAGTTGTTGCTCATTTTGGTAAGATGGATGCAAAAAAACAAAACTTTCCTTCTTTTCGGTATAGCGTTCTTTTAATGTTTCCCAAGCCCAACATACTTTTTTCTCAATCAATCGTTTCACCACAGGATATACCTGTAAAGAATCCAGAATATCTTGTACTTCTGTTAGTTTTAATTCTTTTTTAAGCAACAATGCTTCAGCCAACAGGTATTCATTATCGTCCAATTCGCTAAAATCATCTCCAAAATCTTCATTGTATAATAAAGATGTTTCACTACTTAATTTGAAATTAGATGGTAATGCTGCTGCCATTACATCTCCTTCGCTGCATAAATAGTATTCAGCCATCCATTCCCATAGTTTCAGTTGCATTTCATTCACTACAGGCTCTGCATCCAATACATTTTGTATCTCCTTGGGTTCAAATCCCAATGGCTTTTCATCGGTAACAGACTTCACTATTCCAGCATATTTCTTTTGCTTACCGAGAACAACTTCAACCCTCACCCCTACCCTAACAGCTGATTCGAATTGTTTTGGGATAGCGTAAGTATACACTTTAGGTAATGAAAGCGGTAAAATGATGGCTGCATACATAGATTGGCGGTAAAATTAAGCAAAAGGAAGGATTAAATAATTAGGAATTAGGAATCAGGAATCAAGGGAAAATCTATATTAATTAGGAATTAGGAATTGAGAATCAGGAATCAAGGGAAAATCTATATTAATTAGGAATTAGGAATCAGGAATCAAGGGGAAATATATATTAATTAGGAATTAGGAATTAGGAATCAGGAATCAATTTTGATTTTGTAAAATTCTTTACTATTAATAAATTTTGAGAAATACATCTATAAAACAATTTAATAGTTATTCAATTGTTATAATTTTACTATATAAATCAAATGTTCAAAAGATTCCTAATTTCTGATTCCTGATTCCTGATTCCTGATTTCTGAGTCCTGTTTCCTGATTCTTGATTCCTGATTCCTGATTCCTGATTCCTGATTCCTGATTCCTGATTCTTGATTCCTGATTC
>Ga0164294_10002617_pt1 | contig 16219 bp, 14 predicted proteins | sample GEODES005metaG_FD_111479 | JGI IMG/M metagenome (GOLD analysis project Ga0164294, IMG submission 111479) | Oligotrophic lake water microbial communities from Sparkling Lake, Wisconsin, USA - GEODES005 metaG | ecosystem: Environmental > Aquatic > Freshwater > Lake | place: USA: Sparkling Lake...
CCCCGCTACTTGACATGCTGACAGCAAAATCAAAACCCTCGAAAAATTTCCGCATTTCAATATCAATACTGGATGGGTTTTTTATAAAATCCTGGTAAAGGCTTTCGATGTATGCCGGATGGGAGTTAGTGATGTACTGAAAATCCTTCATTGTAAATTAAAAGTTTGTATGTCTGCTTTAATTTTAGATTACAAATATCGGGCATTTATGCATTCAAAAAAGTATGAAATGAGTATTACACCGTTAAAACAGTATCAAATTCTGCTCATTCTAAAATCTAGGTTAAATAATATCCAAAAGGAAAGAAAGTCTGCATAAATTACTATGCTATATTTAAAAAACCACCCAGAGTAGATTTAAGCTAATAAATAGCTTAGGAAGAGGTTTTTATTAACCAAAATTTAGAAGCCCATTTCAACTTATTTTGGGTGAAAGAATATGAAAAAGGCTTTTTTAATAGGCCATATGGGTAATTTAATTGGCAAAAAGATGCTAAAAATCTATTTTTTAGCTTAAAAAGTAGATTTTAAAAATTCCTTTCTTAATAATAACAATTTATTATTTGAAATCCCTATCTTTGCAGCCCTAAATTAAGATTTAAATGGCAAACCATTCAGCAACTAAGAAAGATGTGCGTCAGAGCAGCAAGCGCAATGAACGTAACCGTTATTATGGTAAAACAACCCGTAATGCAATTCGTGACATTAAAGCGATAGATGATAAATCAAGTGCTACTGAAAAGCAACCGATTGTTGCATCTATGATTGATAAATTAGCAAAGCGTGGAACAATCCACAAAAACAAAGCGTCTAATTTAAAAAGTAAACTAGCTAAGAAAATCAATTCTCTAGCTAAGTAAGTTTTACTTTTTGTTATATAATTACAACCCGTTAGGTGATACCTGATGGGTTGTTTGTTTTTTAGAGATTTATTTTAATGCCAATATCTTATACGATTTTTTCACAAAATATCATTTTCAACTATTAGAAATTGATTTATAAAATTTTGGTAGATTGTGAAAAACAACGCTACAATATGAAACTAAGTCCCTTAGTCTTGTCAATTTTATTTTTGTTAGGCGGATCTCCCTTATTATCGCAGCAAACCCGTTTTGAAAAAACAAATGGAAAAGAATCGGCTACCTATCATGAAGCGATTGCTTTCTACGAGCAACTCAGTAAAATCTCTCCTTTGGTCTCGGTTAGAAAAATGGGAACCACGGACGCAGGACTTCCACTTCACTTAGTACTGGTGAATTCAAATGCAAATTTTTCAATCAAACAGTGGGATCGAAAAAAAAATGTAGTGCTATTAATAAATAATGGAATTCACCCTGGTGAGCCTGATGGCATAGATGCAAGCATGCTATTGGTCAGAGATATTGCAGCAAAAAAAATAATAATCCCTAAGAATGTTTTTTTAGCATTTATTCCAGTCTACAATATTGGAGGGTGTTTAAACCGAGGAGGTGCTACAAGAGTAAATCAAAATGGTCCACTTGAATATGGCTTTCGGGGTAATTCGCAAAACCTAGATCTAAATCGCGACTTTACCAAATGTGATAGTAGAGAAGCAAAGTCATTTGCAGAAATTTTTCATTTATTAGATCCTGATATTCTGATTGACAATCATGTGAGTGATGGTGCCGATTATCAACCAACAATGACTTTACTTACCACTCAATATAACAAGTTGGGTGAAAGACTTGGTGGTTGGTTGAAGAATGTTTTTGAACCTCAACTTTATGCAGACATGCGTAAAAAAGGACATGATATGATTCCTTATGTGAATTTTGAATCTGCCCGACCCGAAATTGGAATGGAAATGTTTTATGATCCACCAAGATATTCTTCAGGCTATGCCGCCTTGTTTCAAACCATTGCTTTTATGCCTGAAACACATATGCTTAAACCTTTTAAAGATAGAGTGCTTTGCACTTATTCATTAATGCAAACAATGATCGACAAAGCAAGTGGAAATGCAGAATCGATTATACGGGAAAGGAAAATTGCCAGAGCGGCAGTAAAAGATGCAACCTCATTTGCCCTAGGCTGGAAGTCAGACTCTAGCCTTTACTCATTGGTAAGCTTTAACGGTTACGAACAAGCTTTTAAAAAAAGTACTGCTACAGGTTTACAAAAAATGTATTACGATCATAAATAGCCATACACTAAAAATGTTGAGCTATTTGATGTGTTTCTACCTAATAAAATAATCAACAAACCAATCGCCTATATTATTCCTAGTGGATGGAACTCAGTAATAGACCTACTTCGCCTAAATGGAGTACTTATTCAGCTATTAAATAAAGACAGTTTGATGGAGGTAGAAGTATGTCATATTGTAGACTATAAATCTAGTGTGCAACCTTATGAAAAGCATCATAAAAACAGTCAAGTAAAGACAACTGTTTCCAAAAAATTTATTCCCTTTCGCAAGGGTGATTGGTATATTCCAATGAACCAGTTTACCAATCGATATGTTACAGAGATGCTAGAACCCAAAGGTGATGACAGTTTTTTTGCCTGGAATTTTTTTGATGCTATCCTTCAACAAAAAGAAGGTTACAGCGATTACCGATGGGAAGATGTTGCCGGCGAAGTCTTAAGAAATGATTCTGTTTTGCAAAAAAAATTAACTGATAAAAAACAGGCAGATCCAATTTTTGCAAACAATGCGCATGCTCAGTTAGATTTTATTTATAAAAATTCCACCTATTACGAACAGGCTCACCTGCGATACCCAGTGTATAGGTTGGTACAATAAAAATATTTTTTACTTAAAGTTTCATTCATGAAAAATGAAGAATATTCTATCCCGATTCGGTTTAGAAAAATGGAAAATTTACACATTGTGTTTTGGCTATTTAAAGACATCAGCTGGTGTATGATTTGGCGACCGCTAGGAATTGCCATGATCTTTCCCACCTTGATTATTGCTATCATTATCACTGTTCGCACTAGAGAATTCATGAGTGAGGTGTGCCATAATTCTGCAATGGTTCTTTGGATTTCAGCAAATTCTTATTGGATGATCAGTGAATTTTTACAATTTGATGCCTTGCTTGTCTATGGTGATATAACTTATAAGCACTTAGCCATCATCCCCTTTATATTGGGTATAGGTATTCTTGGCTACTATTATTTATGGTGGAAACCTCGCCACAAAGAAATACATGAAACCATTTAGTATGCCAAGATAAAAACTTCATAAAACTATGTTAGTCAATAATTTACACCTATCTAAACCTTATTATAAAGTCTAAAATAGATGAAATCCAGGTAAGTCACCGCTTATCGAAACTTCGCAGAAGGTTATCAGCCCTTCATTTTCTGTATGTATATTTGCAACCGCTAATTTGCAGTAACTCCATTCGCCGAAGGCCTTTAAAAACCTTCTTAAATCAAGCCTTTGGGTAATAACTACTAGCGAAAATAACTTTCCAACTTAAAATATTTTTCATGTATCGTTCTCATACTTGTGGTGAATTAAGGATTTCCGATGTAAAAAAAGAAGTTACCCTTAGTGGATGGGTGCAAACCATCCGAAAATTTGGTAGTATTACATTTGTAGATATCCGTGACCGTTATGGTATCACTCAATTATTATTTTCTGAATCCCTCAACGAGTTGCTTGATGCAAACCCTTTGGGAAGAGAATTTGTAATTCAAGTAAAAGGTATCGTTAACGAAAGAAGTAATAAGAATTCAAATATCCCAACTGGTGATATTGAAATTACCATCTCAGAGTTTACTATTTTAAATAAATCTGCTGTCCCTCCTTTTACTATTCAAGACGATACCGATGGTGGTGATGAGCTAAGAATGAAATACCGCTTTTTAGATTTACGTAGAAATAGTGTAAAAAAGAATTTAGAATTGCGCTATGCTGTTGGTCGCAGTACAAGAAACTATCTACATGAAAATAATTTCATGGATATTGAAACTCCTTTTTTAATCAAATCTACTCCAGAAGGAGCAAGAGATTTTGTAGTGCCTAGCAGAATGAACCCTGGACAGTTTTATGCTTTACCACAAAGTCCACAGACATTCAAACAGTTGTTGATGGTTTCGGGCTATGATCGCTACTATCAAATAGTAAAATGTTTTCGTGACGAGGATCTCCGCGCTGACAGGCAACCTGAATTTACTCAGATCGATTGTGAAATGAGTTTTGTAGAGCAGGAAGATATTTTAAATATGTTTGAAGGACTTGTAAAACGTATTTTCAAAGATGTAAAAAATATTGATTACACCGATGTAGTAGAACGTATGACTTGGGAAGATGCCATGTGGAACTTTGGAAATGATAAACCAGATATTCGCTTTGACTTACAAATTGCCAACCTGAAATTTCCACAGCATAGTTTTGTAAATAAAAAAAATGCATTGCATGGATCTGCTTTCGAATTGCAAGGTATCGAAGGCGCCTTATTACCCTTCCCTGTGTTTGATGAAGCAGAGACTGTATTGGCGATTTCCGTTCCGGGTTGCAGTGAATATACCCGCAAACAAACAGATGAATTGACTGAATGGGTGAAACGTCCGCAGATAGGGATGAAGGGATTAGTTTTTATAAAATGTAATACCGATGGAACTTACAAAAGCAGTGTTGATAAATTTTATAGTCCAGAAAAATTGAAAGCAATTGCAGATGCAGCAAATGCAAATGCAGGTGACCTTGTTTTGATATTAGCGGGAGCAGAAGAAAAAACAAGAAAGGCAATCAGCGATCTAAGAATGTATCTAGGAGAAAGACTTGGACTGCGCAAAACCGATCATTTTAAATTGTTGTGGGTACTTGACTTTCCATTGTTTGAATATGCAGAAGAAGAAAACAGATGGGTAGCACGTCACCATCCATTTACCTCTCCCAAACCTGATCACATCGACATTATGATCAACAACAATCCAGTGATAGAAAATGCAGCTGAATACTTAGCTCACCCTTATGCAGGAATTAAAGCCAATGCCTATGACATGGTTTTGAATGGCAATGAAATTGGTGGAGGTTCTATTCGGATTTTTCAAAGAAACTTACAAGAAAAAATGTTTGCCGCTTTAGGAATGGACGCTGAAGAGCAACAACACAAATTCGGTTTTTTATTAGGCGCCTTCGAATATGGAGCACCCCCGCACGGTGGACTTGCCTTTGGATTTGACAGATTATGTGCCTTATTAGGAGGCAGTGAAAGTATCAGAGATTTTATTGCATTTCCAAAAAACAACAGTGGCCGAGATGTTATGTTAGATGCACCATCAACGATCGATGCCAAACAATTTGATGAATTACAGATTAAATTGAATTTGAAATAACTTTTTCCATTAAATTATATTTGATAGTAGGGCTTGATTTTTTCAAGCCCTATTTTAATAAGTCGAACTCGCCAATTTTTTTTAATAAAATATAGCTAGAAAAATAATGCCTCCTAAATGGCTATCAATGATGCCTTGTCTGCAGTTCAACAACAGGGTGATCTGCAGGTTCCACTTCCTATTCGCAATGCACCTACCCAATTAATTAAGAAATTAAATTATGGTAAAGACTATTGATACTCCCATAATTATGAAAATAATTTTTAAACCACAAGAGTATTTGCCCGATGAGTTAAAAGGTAATAAATTCTACAAACTAGGCAATAACCCTATAGAGCAGGAACTTCAAAAATATTTAAAATCACTTTGGAAGGATAAATATGGATATTTAATTTTCGATTGTACAATATTTTAAAAATCAAAATTGCAAAAACAAAAAGGCTTTACTTATTTTTGTATTGATGAAAAGACTATTGCTAACGACGGTTCTATTAAACCTATTGTTTTTATTTCCCTCATTTTCTCAAACTGACAGCAGTGTTTTTTTTAAAGAAGGCGTTAGAGAAAAAAGAAATATCCTCTTTAGGAATTTAGTTCAAAATACGATTACCAAAAACTTATCGCTTCCACTTTCATTTGATACAGAAGAAAATTGGATAGATGCCTTTTGGGCAATTGAGTTAATCCACTACCAGTCACCTTGGATAAATGCAAGAATCAACTCAGCTATTGATTCAATAGATAAAAGAAGTCCAATTTTTCAAAGAGCACTATTAGAGCTAGCCTTCACCAACTATCCTAATCAATATATAAAACAGGTAAGCTCTTTTTTAAACAGCTGTGATGATGTGAAAGTCTTTGCCATGTGCATAGCCTACAGGATGCAAAACAACCTAACACCCTTTCCAAACAATCAACTAGAGAATAAAATAAAGCAGTTGATTAAAAACAAAAAAGACGAAGCAATTGTACAACAATTGATGTATCGAATTGATTCATCTTCCTTTGTAAAAAATAGTATTCCAATCTCCGATATCTTAGATCCTGAATTTTTAAAAAATAAAACTATACTCTTTAGTTTTCAGCGAAAAAATAGAAATTATCCAGGTATTGCATTAATAAGAGACTCTACTGGTAATTTTATTAAAGACGCAAATGGTTCTATATTTTCTGTGCCCCAGTTGGCAAGAAGCATCAGTAATCTTCCTGGATTTTTAACCAATGGGAATACCCCTCAAGGAATTTTTTTTATGGATGGATTTAGTATCAGTAAAAATAGTTTCATTGGACCTACCTCCAATATTCAATTGGGTATGCCTTTTGAAACTAGTATACGGCAGTTTTTTAATGATCCAACTATTGTAGATAACAACTGGACGGAAGATTTGTATAAGAAACTTTTGCCTGCTAAATTGATTAATTATTTGCCTTTATATGAATCATTTTATGCTGGCAAGGCGGGGCGTACAGAAATCATTGCCCATGGTACCACAATTGATCCTAGTTTCTATGTAGGTGAAAAATATTACCCACAAACCCCTACCATGGGCTGTTTATGTACCAAAGAAATCTGGAGCGATGAAGATGGAAAAAGATTAGAAAGTGATCAGCAAAAGTTAGTAAATGCCCTCCAAATTGCAGGTGGCGCTAAAGGATATTGTGTAGTGCTTGAAATTGACGATGCACAAAAGCCTATTTCTTTTGATGAAATTTTATCGTTAATTCAAAGTTCATCTACACTTAAGTAAAAAAAGAAAAAATAATGCTGAACGAATTGATTTTTAAATTGACCATTGAAAATATTTTTCTAACAACTTTTATTCAATAAAGTAATCATTAGATGGAACTAAAATGGAAACTTAATTACTTTAAAGAATTAAGCACAGAGGAATTATATACCATCCTTCAATTACGCAATGAAGTCTTTGTAGTTGAACAAAATTGTGTTTACCAAGATGCCGATAACAAAGATTCGATTAGTTTTCATCTCTCTGGTTGGGACGGAGGTAACTTAGTTGCATATTGCCGTATTTTACCACCTGGCGTTTCCTACACAGAAGCAAGTATCGGACGAGTAGTTTCCTCCCCTCAATATAGAAATAAAGGATATGGTAAACAATTAATGAACGAGGCAATCATCAATACCTTAGCTCAATTCGAATGCAATACAATAAAGATTTCTGCACAACTTTACTTACAAAAATTCTACGAACAATTGGGTTTTGTTAAGTTGAGCGATTCCTATATGGAAGACAATATCCCTCACATTGAAATGTTATTTTCTAGATAAACTGCAAAAGGTCAGGGCTACCAACAAACATTCTTGTATGATGTAAACCTCTGAAACCACAAGAAAACTTCACGTTTATCCTTTACCGCCTTTTCAATTTAGGCAATCTATTAGGACTTGATTCTTTTGAATTTTATCCCACTCTTTATTTTTTCAAATTATTGTGAAGCAATTAAACTGCTAACTCTGGTTTTAAATACTGTGCAGTAAAACTTCCCTTCACCTTTATCAGGTCCTCGGGTACCCCCTCAAATAAAACTAAACCACCACCGTCACCACCCTCTGGTCCAATATCAATAATATGATCCGCCACTTTAATTACATCCATATTGTGTTCAATTACTAAAACAGTATTGCCACGCTCCACTAACTTATTTAATACTTCTAGCAAATGTTGTATGTCCTGAAAATGAAGACCAGTGGTAGGCTCGTCCAAAATATAAAAAGTTTTTCCAGTATCTTTTTTACCCAATTCAGTAGACAATTTAACACGCTGCGCTTCACCACCACTAAGGGTTACAGCGCTCTGTCCAAGAGTGATATACCCTAAACCCACTTCCTTCAATACTTTTATTTTTCGATAAATAAATGGTACTGCCTGAAAAAATTCAACCGCTTCATCAACCGTCATATCTAATACATCACTAATTGATTTTCCTTTATATCGAATTTCAAGAGTTTCACGATTGTATCTTTTTCCATTACACTTTTCACAATGAACATAAACATCAGGTAAAAAATTCATTTCAATTACGCGCATTCCACCACCTTCGCAAATATTGCATCTTCCACTTTTTACATTAAATGAAAAACGTCCCGCAGTATACCCACGGATTTTCGCCTCCGGAACCGCGGCAAATAAAGTTCGAATATCAGTAAAAAATCCACAATAGGTAGCTGGATTACTTCTAGGTGTTCTGCCAATAGGAGATTGATCAATCTCTATCACTTTATCTATTTGCTCCAAGCCCATGATTGACTTGTACTCAAGAGGATTTGTTTTTGAATCATAGCAATGTTTTCCAAGTAATGGATAAAGTGTTTCATTAATCAATGTAGACTTTCCGCTTCCACTTACACCGGTTACCAAAATAAGTTTTCCTAATGGAAATTTTACATTCAAATTTTTTAGGTTATTCCCTTTTGCACCTTTCAACTCAATAAAATGCCCATTCCCTCTTCTCCTTTCTTTTGGCACCTCTATCGATTTTTTACCGCTTAAATAAAGTGCGGTATCAGAGTTGGAATCCAAAACTTGTTGAGGTGTACCCATTGCAACAATCTCACCACCATGCTTACCGGCTTTTGGACCAATATCAACTAAGTAATCTGCTGCCAACATAATATCCTTATCATGCTCTACCACCAATACACTATTTCCAATATCCCTTAGATTTTGTAAGGCACCTAGCAATCTTTGATTATCTCTTTGATGCAAACCAATACTCGGCTCATCCAATATATAAGTGATCCCTTGTAACTGTGATCCGATTTGGGTAGCCAGTCTAATACGCTGTGACTCTCCTCCACTCAAGCTTTTTGAAGATCGATTAATACTTAAATAGCTCAAGCCAACATCCAATAAAAACTGCAACCTTTCCCGAATCTCTTTTATTACATCTTTAGCAATTGCATTCTGCTTATTATTTAGTCTATTTTCAATCTCCTCAAACCATTTAGCTAATTTGTCGAGATTGAGTGAACTCAATTCAGAAATATTTTTATTATCAACCTTAAACCAACTGCTTTCCTTTTTTAACCTAGTGCCATTACAAGCTGGACAGTTGTTTAATTCCATATATTTTTCTACCCAGGTGCGCATTGCCTCAGTAGTATTGCTTGCGGTAAACCATCTTTTCAACATCGGAATAATTCCTTCAAATTCTGAACCAGGACCAGAAACATTCGTTGATGTATATTGATCTGTGGATGAGCTATTTGAAAATCCTCCCTCCAATCCACTTTCATTTAAAGTAAAGTCTTCATTTTCAATTCCACCCAACGGATTAGCATATAACAAAATATTCAAAGCCGCATCAGACAAAGCACTGATAGGTTTATCTAAACTGATTTTATTTTTTTTAGCGATGGACTCGATATTTTTGTATAGATAGGCTTCGCGCTCTTCTCCCAAAGGCGCGATGCCGCCATCTTTGATAGAAAGGCTTCGATCAGGCAATACAGATTCCATACTAATTGCAAATACATTCCCCAAGCCCTTACAAGTAGGACATGCCCCATAAGGACTATTAAAAGAAAATGCATTGGGAGAAGGTTCTTCGTAGCTAATCCCTGTTTCTAAACACATCAGTTGTTTGCTATAAACCGCTACCGCATTATCTTCCTTAGAATGGGTTGTTTCTTCTAAAGATTTTGCAGCTTTCTTTTTAGTAGACTCCTCCTTTAATTTCTTTTCGGTAGATGAAGAAATAGATTGGGGTGCCACAAAAAGTAAGTCTTTTCCAATCTGTAAAGTTTTCTGTACGCTTTGACTTAATCTCAATTTCATTTCTTCGTTAACTGGCAATCTATCCACAACCACTTCGATGTCGTGAATTTTATAACGGTCGACCTGCATTTTTGAAACCAAATCTTTAATTTCACCGTCAATCCTTACTTTCAAAAAACCTTTCTTTCGGATATCTTCAAACAACTCTCGGTAATGCCCCTTTCTGCCACGGACCAATGGTGCCAATAAACTTATATTTCTATCTTTAAATTTTGAAAAAATATCCATTACAATTTCCTCCTCACTAAACTTGACCATTTTTTTTCCTGTGTTGTAACTGTATGCTTCGCCAACTCTTGCATACAACAAACGAAGAAAGTCATAAATTTCAGTAATGGTTCCCACAGTACTTCGTGGATTTTTATTGGTAGTCTTTTGCTCTATTGAAATTACTGGAGAAAGGCCTGTTATTTTATCAACGTCTGGTCGCTCCATATCACCCATAAACTGACGTGCATATGCACTAAAGCTTTCCATATAACGTCGCTGCCCCTCGTTATAGATGGTATCGAAAGCTAAGGAAGATTTTCCACTTCCGCTCACTCCAGTAAATACCACTAATTTGTTTTTAGGGATTTTAATATCTAAATTTTTTAGATTATGCTCTCTGGCTCCAAATACTTCGATGTATTCATTGCTGACTATTTCACTAGGGGAGTTATTTTTCGATTTTGACATTTATTTAAACTTACTGTAAATATACTAAACAAAATAAGGGCGATTTAGTTGAAAACTTACTGACTAAAATATGTAGTGGAAATATATATTTTACTTCCCTTTAATTTTTGACCTGAATTTTATTTTCCTACTGGCAAATGACGATAGAATTTTCTCTTTCGAAAAAATACACTATTGAATTTATATACTAATATAACTATCGAATCAATTTAGTTTTCATAAATCATATGTGAAAAAAAACAGATTAAATGTTATGCCTCACTCATGCGCTTAAGGTAAAAAATAACCGCTGAAATTTCTCCATAGGAATAGGCTTCCCCGAGGGTTTTCTTTATAGGACCAATACCGAGACTATTTTTATTGTCTTCAATCGCTTTTATAATTATTTCAAGTTTATCCTTTCCTACGATTTCATTGATATTAATTTCTCCCGTAAAAACAAAATGCCCTAAATGCTCTTCTATCGTACTTCTTTTGAATTCTCTTTCAAATGCGATTTGATCAATACCTTTTCCCATTTTAAATAACTTAAGACTGATATTTTTAGTCTCTGTTGGCTTTTTTGTAACTGCAACTGTTCGTTTACGTTTGGGAGTTTTTATATCCATTTTGGTGGTTAGTCCATTCAACCTGCAGTAATCAATGATTGGATCTAAAAATAATGAGCCATATTTCACCAATTTTAAATTTCCAAAGCCTGAAATATTTGATAAATCAGATGTCGTCAAAGGTAAATAGGTAGCCATTTCCAACAAGGTAGCATCTGAAAAAACCTGAAAAGCTGCCACATTCTCTTCCTTTGCAATTTGATAACGGATATTTTTTAAGATCGCTAATAAATCGCGGTGCGCAGATTCATTTCGCTGATTTGTATCCTTTAATTCTTTACGTTCAGCAACTGATTTTACTAATTGAACCGTCATTTCACCCTGGAGAATCAATCGACTAGCATCATTTAACTGAAGTACCGGATACTCACCGGTACTTTGCTGCAAATAGCCTAGATGCAACATTTCTCGGAGGTATAATTTCCATTGGTCCTTACTGATATCTTTTCCGATACCATAAGTTTTTATTGATTGGTGCTCAGACCTGGTAGTGCTGCTGCCTCTCAAGAAATCAATCACGTAATTAATTCCAAATTTTTCATTGAGTCTGCTGACAGCACTTAATAATTTTTGAGCTTCTACTGTGGCATCTGCTTTTTCTTCATCACTTAAACAAACATCACAACTGTTGCAGAAAGAAGGGGCTGCCTCATCAAAATAATTTAATAAATATTGACGCCTACATTGTCGAGTTGAACAAAGATTTGCCATCTGATCTAGTTTCTTTAACATGATCTTTGACTGAGCCTCATTGCCATCGATAGTCGCAAAACTCTTTAATTTAAAAACATCGGCAGCACTGTAAAATAATATCGCTTCGCTAGGCAAACCATCTCTTCCTGCTCTACCAGTTTCTTGATAATACCCTTCTATATTTTTTGGAAGATCTGCATGAATCACATATCTAACATTGCTTTTATTGATTCCCATTCCAAAAGCAATGGTTGCTACTATTATTTTTATTTCATCACGCAAAAAGCGCTCTTGGTTTAACTCTTTTACATTATTTTCAAGACCTGCATGATAGGCTGCAGCAGCATAACCATGACTTCTCAATTCTTCTGCTAACTTTTCGGTTGAATTTCTACTAAGACAATAAATGATTCCACTATCCTCCGAATGATCTTTAAGATAAGTCAAGAGTTGAGGTAGATAATTTTTCTTTGGTTTAATAAAATAACTGATGTTAGGCCGATTGAAAGAATTTTCAAAAACTGTGTAATCATCAATTTCTAATTTTTGAATAATATCCTGTTTGGTAAGTTTATCAGCCGTAGCTGTTAAAGCAATAATAGGCGTATCCGGGAATTGCTTTTTAAGCTGTCCTAGTACTAAATACTCAGGTCTAAAATCATGACCCCAGTGACTAATACAATGTGCTTCATCAATTGCAAATAATGAAACATGTATATATTTTAAATAAGCTAAAAGACTATTTTGACCTAGTAATCTTTCAGGGGCTACATATAATAATTTAAGTTGATTATTCTTTAGTCTTTCAATGATGAATGATTGTTCTAAATTAGATTGGGAAGAATTTAAAAATGCAGCAGCCACACCATTTAATTTGAGTGCATCTACTTGATCTTTCATTAAGGCAATCAGGGGCGACACTACGATGGTAACTCCTTCAAAAACCAATGCTGGAATTTGATAGCACAAAGACTTACCTCCGCCAGTAGGCATTAATACAATGCTATCTTTTTTTGCTAAAACATTTTCAATAATTTCTAGCTGATTAAGCCTGAATTTATTGTAGCCGAAATACTGCTGTAACGCTTCCCGAATATCCATCATAAATTATATTTTTATACATTTCGACCACGCTAAGGTAAAACAAGTAATTGATTGGTTAATTACCCATCATAAAATGAAAACTTATTTTTTATCAGCTCAAAATTTTAAGAAATAAGGTTTGAATAGAGTATAGACAATAAAACCTCAATATTAGTTTGATTATCAATATTTTTAAGCTAATTACAACCTCAAATAAAACAATCAAAGTTTTTTTAACCAAAAATTTATTTGGAACTATCCCCTTCGCAGGTATACCTTTGTAACAGTTCTTTAGTTATCACTTATCAAGAAAGGCAGAGGGTAATGGCCCGTTGAAGCCTTGGCAACCTATTCTTTGAGTCTACTCAAGACACATAAGAAAAAGGTGCCAATTCCATCCGCCAAAGCGGAGAGATAGGTCAGATTTACAGCTCCATATATCTTTAAAAATATTGACAGCTCATCTGATTTATCGGATGAGCTTTTTTATTTTGCGCTCAATTTTTAATACTTATTCAAATTGAATATTTAAAAAATTGGATAAGTAACTATAGAGAAAGATTTTAAAAGAGATAATTAAAGGACCAATGATAAAAAATAAAAATTAACAGATGGAGCCAGGAAAAAAATTAACAATTGGATTATTTGGATTTGGTGTAGTTGGAAAAGGATTATATGATGTATTAAAAAATACCGCTACCCTTCAGTCAACCATAAAAAAAATCTGTATAAAAAATACTGATAAAAAAAGAAGTATTGACCAAGACAATTTTACTTCCGATGCATCTGAACTTTTAAATGACCAAGAAATCAATGTAATCGTAGAATTAATTGATGATTCAAAAGCTGCTTTTGAAATTGTTAAATCTGCTTTACAAAATGGCAAGGCGGTGGTAAGTGCCAATAAAAAAATGATCGCGGAAAATTTTGAAGAATTACTTGCACTTCAAAAAAAGTATCAAACCCCTTTTTTATATGAAGCCTCTTGTTGTGCGAGTATGCCCCTGATTAGGAACTTAGAAGAATATTACGACAATGATCTTTTACAATCATTTAGAGGTATTATCAACGGATCTACTAATTTCATTTTAACAAAAATATTTCAAGAACAGCTTGACTTTACTGCAGCTTTAGAAATGGCTCAGCAATTGGGATTTGCAGAAAGTAATCCAAAATTAGACATTGGAGGTTTTGATGCAGCCAATAAACTAAGTATTTTACTAGCTCACTCTTTCGGTGTAATTGCTGGTACCGATCAATTTATATTCAATGGAATAGAAAATATTTGCTTACTTGATGCTGATTATGCAAAAGAAAAAAGATTAAGTATTAAACTGGTTGCAAATGCCCAGAAATTAAAAAATGGAAAGTTGGCAGCCTTTGTTTTACCGCAATTTGTAAGCGCCAATGACGACCTCTACCACGTTCAAAATGAATTCAATGCCGTTACTACCGAAAGTACTTTTGCAGATAAGCACTTTTTTAAAGGAAAGGGGGCAGGCGCATTTCCTACTGCCTCTGCGGTTTTAAGTGATATCTCTGCATTGCGATACAATTATAAATATGAATATAAAAAAATATACCATCAAACGGATAGTACTTTAACCAATGATTTTTATTTAAAAGTATTTATCAGTGTAGACAATCTAAATAAAATAAATAAAGATCACTTTGAGTGGATAGAAGATCTGCACAATGGACTTCAATATAGTTGGATGGTTGGAAGCATTCATTCAGAAAAATTATTTAACAGCAGTTGGTGGAAAGAAAAAGGTATATCACTAATTGTTTATCCAGATGGGGTGGAAGAAAGTATAAACTTTAATAAAAAATAGTAGGCAAACTTGTAAATAGATTTGAATATCATTGCTTCTAAAAAATATTTTGGAATTGAAATAAAAATCTATTGCGAAATATAATTATGTAATAAAGAAATTGTTTCTTTTTGAGATTCAATAATAGCTTTTACAACGTCTGTGATTGAAATAATACCAGTTACTATTCCATCCTGCATAACAGGTAAATGACGTATATGTTTTTCACTCATTAATTCCATACACTTATCAATTTTATCATCTGGCAAAACTGAAATTACTTCTTTAGTCATAATTTCTTTTACCAGCGTATCCTGAGAAGACTTTCCTTTCAAGATAATTTTTCGAGCATAATCTCTCTCGGAAATAATGCCTACCAATTGTTGATTTTCAATGACCAGTAAAGCACCAATATTTTTTTCACCCATTACTTTTAATGCATCGTAAACTGTATATTCACTAGTAATAGAGAAAATATTATTTCCCTTAGCTTTCAAAATTTCAGCAACTTTCATAATCAATTAATTTAATTGTTAACTAAACATATTGAATTTCATATAATAAATAAAAATACTTAATTATTGTAACATGAAGTTAATAAAGTAGTTGAAGAATAATCAAAATAATTTTTTTTAACCCGCAAGCTTGTTTGTGTTTTAATATTGACTAACAATTAGTTATCAAATCTTATTTTTTGATCCTTATTTTTCTACTTCAAATTGGACTGAATAAAGCTTGTCAATTTGTATTTTTTTAATATTTCAACAGGGGTATCTGCTGCACCTTGAACAAGACCAATGCAGTCTATTTCGCCGCACTGACATTCAAATTTTTGAGACATTTTCCATTCAGTAGCGGGATAAAAAAAAGTAAACTCATCTCCAACTAAAATAGTACGCAAACATTCCAATTCCATAGTAGCAGTATTATATAATAAATTTGGATTACAACTATGATTGGTGAATTGCAAATACTCAGGTGACATTAAGATATGCTGGTTAACACCTATTTGAACAGTCAAATAATTAGGAGTAGTAAGTATTTCAGAAGAGCCAAAATTGGTTACTAAGTCTCCCATAGAAAAATTTTTTCTTGAAAATAACCCTAGGTGACCGCTCGATTCTTCTTTTCTTAATTCGCAAAAATCAAAGACTTCTATTACAGTTAACTGTTTGCTGTTTTTTGAAATCATAAAAAATGGATTTTAAATTATTGAAAACTATTTAGA
>Ga0164294_10002618_pt1 | contig 16218 bp, 11 predicted proteins | sample GEODES005metaG_FD_111479 | JGI IMG/M metagenome (GOLD analysis project Ga0164294, IMG submission 111479) | Oligotrophic lake water microbial communities from Sparkling Lake, Wisconsin, USA - GEODES005 metaG | ecosystem: Environmental > Aquatic > Freshwater > Lake | place: USA: Sparkling Lake...
TGACCGCCTCTTCGAAGCCCGGCGTGTGGGTGAGGCAATTGCGCAGCGTGACCGGCTTGCCGACGCGTGGCGGAATCTTGAAATCGAGGTAGGTGTTGACGTCGGCATCGAGGTTCAGCTTGCCCTGCTCGACCAGCTGCATCACCGCGGTCCAGGTGAACAGCTTCGAGACCGATCCGGGGCGGAAGCCGGTCTTCCTCGGATCGACCGGCGCGCCTGTCGCCACGTCGGACGTGCCATAGCCCTTTTCGACCAGCACCTGGCCATCCTTGACCACCACGACCACCGCGCCGGCGATCTCGCCGCGCGCCAGCGCGGCCGGCATGAAGCCGTCGAGCCAGGCTTCAGCGTCGACCGCCGTCAGCGCGCGCGCGCCGGGCGATGCGGCCGCAGGGGCCGTGGCGGGGGCCGTGGCGGGGGCCGGGGTTGGGGCGGGAGCCGGCGGACTTGCGGCGACCATTGTCGCGGCGAACAGAGCAAGGCCCAGTCCCAGCTTGGCGAACCTGTTGCGCATTGGCCTCTCCCGAAAGACGCATTTCGATACCCGGGAACGCGACATGCGCCGACGAAATTTTCCCGCGTGTCACACTGTGATCCTGATTGGAAAATTGTCAATGACCTCGCTAAGCTGGGCAAACCCAACTATGCTTCGAGGCTTGAATGCGGCGATGGACGCCGCGAGTATGGCCTGGAAGCGTCGAATAGAGGATCTGTGTTCTGCCCGAGATCAAACGTAGCCGCGCGGCCTCCGGTGTCGGCGCACGTTCTCTGAAAGGCGATACCGCACCGCGCAGAGTCGCCGGGGTGAAACCGACGCTGGGCGTTGTCGTGCGTTCGCTGCGGCGGCGCAACAACTGGACCCTCAAGGAAATGAGCGAGCGCACCGGGATCCCGTTCTCGACCTTGTCCAAGGTGGAGAACGATCGGCTGACGCTGACGTATGACAAGCTTCTGCAGCTGGCCGAACGGCTCAACATGCGCATCTCCGACCTGTTTGCCGAGCCGCAGCCGATGGACACCCTGCCATCGGGGCTTGCCCGGCGCAGCGTCGGTTCTGCCGAAACCGCGCTCCGCGTGGAAACACCCAACTACGATTACAGCTATCTGTGCACCGAACTGCGCAAGAAGCGCATGATCCCGGTCCTGACCCGCGTCAGGGCCCATAGTGTCTACGAATTTGGCCAGCTCGTGCGCCATTCGGGCGAGGAATGGGCTTATGTGCTCGAGGGGCAGATCGTCGTGCATACCGAGTTCTACGATCCGGTGACGCTCGACGTGGGCCAGATCATCTACCTCGACAGCGGCATGGGCCATGCATTCGTGGTGGGTGAGGGCTATGAGGACGCGCTGATGATCGGCTCGTGCTCGAGCCCGCACGAAGACCATCTCGACGAGTTGCTGAACGCGCACGCGTGAGTGGAGGCCATGGCGCAAGCACGGCGCGACGACCTTGACAGATTTCTGATCAGGACCTAACATCCTGATTTGAAAATAACAGCCGAACTTGCCCGCTTTTTGAGGCACTGGCGCGTTCATTCCCGCACCGGCCGATGTCAGCAGGCAATGCCAGAAAGCCCGGCTGAGCATCGAGAATATCGCAATCGCGGGCGGGGTGGCAAATGGGAAAATCGGCGAGAATCGCAGCGGTCATTCTGACGCTTCTGGCTGCGCCCGCGGCGCTGGCGCAGACCACGCCGCCCCCCGCCGCAGCCCCCACCACCGCAGCGCCCGATCCGCACGCACTCTATTCCCATAGCGAAGTCATGGTGCCGATGCGCGATGGCGTCCGCCTGCAGACCGTCATCATGGTCCCGAAGAATGCCCGCGGGCCGCTGCCGATCCTGCTGCGGCGCACGCCCTATGGCGTCCCCGCGAAGGCCCCTGCGGACATGCCTGACAGCCTCAGCGCGCTTGCGGCGGACGGGTATATCCTCGTCGTCCAGAACCTGCGCGGGCGGTTCAAGTCCGAAGGCACGTTCACGCTGGCCGAGGACAACCGGATCGAGCCGGGCAAGGGCACAATCGAGACGCGCGACGGTTTCGATACCATCGATTGGCTTGTCAGGAACGTGCCCGGCAACAACGGCCGGGTGGGGATCTACGGCGTGTCCTATGACGGCTACACGGCGGCGGCGACCTTGCTCGGGCCGCATCCGGCGTTGAAGGCGGTCAGTGAACAGGCCTCGCCGGTCGATCAGTGGATGAACGACGATCATCACCGCTATGGCGCGCTGCGGTTGAGTTATGCGCTGGAATACTCTGTGCTTGAAGAGGCGGAGAAGTCCGCCAACACCCATTTCAAGTTCGACACCTGGGACAGCTACGACTGGTATCTGGCGCTCGGCCCGCTGCGCAACGTCAACGATAAGCATCTTCACGGCAAGATCGGCTTCTGGAACGAGGCCATGGCGCATCCCGATTACGATGCATTCTGGAAGCAGCAGGCGTGGGTCGATGCCTTGCAGAGCGCGACGGTGCCCAACCTCAACGTGGCGGGCTTCTGGGATCAGGAGGATCCGTGGGGCCCATGGCAGATCTACAAGCATTCGGCCAAGGCTGATCCGCAAGGGCAGAACCTGATGGTCGCGGGCCCGTGGTATCACGGGGCTTGGCGCGGCAATGTTTCCAGGCTGGGGGAAATGCCGCTTGGCGAGAACACCGGGCAGACGTTCCGGCGCGAGATCGAGGCGCCGTTCTTTGCCTACTGGCTGCACGGCAAAGGGCAAAAACCCGATTGGGCGGCGAAGATCTTCGAAACCGGCTCCAATGTCTGGCGCACGTACAAGGCATGGCCGCCGGCATCCAAGGCAACCAAGCTCTACCTTCACGCCGATGGCAGCCTGAACTTTTCCGTGCCGGGGCCTGCCGAAAACAACGCGCACCGCGACTATGTGTCCGACCCGGCGAACCCGGTGCCCTATCGCGCGCGGCCGATCTCGCCGACTTATCCCTCGGGCGATTGGCGCAAATGGGAATCGGCCGATCAGCGCTTCGTCGATCACCGCCCCGATGTGCTGAGCTTTGTCACGCAGCCGCTGGAAGCGGACATCACCGTCGCGGGCGAAGTCTCGGCCGAACTCTATGCATCGACTTCGGGCACCGACAGCGATTTCGTGGTCAAGCTGATCGACGTGTTTCCCGAAAACGCGCAGCCCGCGCCGTGGAACGAGGAGGATGGTCCCGAGCCGGGTGCCTTCGCGCAAAGTTCCAATGGCTACCAGTTGCCGATCGCGATGGAAGTCCGGCGCGGCCGCTATCTGGCAAGCTTTGAACGCCCGGCGCCGCTTGCCCCCGACAAACCGCTCAAATGGGCCGTTCCCTTGCGCGATCGCAACCACGTTTTCCGCACAGGGCACCGCATCATGGTGCAGATCCAGTCGACCTGGTTCCCGCTGATCGATCGCAACCCGCAGGCCTTCGTGCCGAACATCAATGCTGCGAAAGCCAGCGACTTTGTCGCGGCGCGTCAGCGCGTCTTTGCATCGCCTGCGCTGCCTTCACACATCGTCCTGCCGGTGATCGAACGGTGAAGCGCCATCCGCGATAATCGGCGCAAACGGGGCCGCGCCCCAAGGGAGAGACAACATGCTCAGGACATTCATGGCATCGAGCGCGATGGTGCTGGCATTGGCCACCTCGAGCGGTGCGGCTGCGGCGCGAACGGCCTATGATGTGGTGATCCGGGGCGGGACCGTTTATGACGGATCGGGCCAGGCGCCGTACAAGGGCGATGTAGCGGTCAAGGGCGACCGCATTGTCGCCATCGCGCCGCATATTGCCGGGAAGGGCAATGCTGAGGTCGACGCGCGTGGCAAGGCGGTCTCGCCCGGGTTCATCAACATGCTGGCCCACCCCGAAGAAAGCCTGCTTATCGACAAGCGCGCGCTCAGCGATCTGATGCAGGGCGTCACGCTCGAGGTCATGGGCGAACTCTCGATGGGCCCGCTCTCGCCGCAGATGAAGGCTGAACTGCTGGCCAGCCAGGGCGATCTCAAATATCCCGTCGATTGGACCACGCTGGGCGAGTACCTCACCGGCCTCGAGAAGAGCGGGGTCACGCCCAATGTCGCCTCGTTCGTTGGCGCGGGCACGGTGCGGCAATATCTCTTCAACGGCGACAGCACGCAGCCCAGCCCGGAACAGCTCAAGACGATGCAGGGGCTTGTCAGGCAGGCGATGGAAGAAGGCGCGCTCGGCGTGACCACCGCGCTGATCTACGCGCCGATGACCTTTGCCAAGACGCCCGAACTGATCGCGCTGGCGCAGGAATCGGCGCGCTGCGGCGGCATGTACATCGCGCATATGCGCAGCGAGGGCGACCGCTTCCTCGAAGCGATCGACGAGACGATCGCAATCGCCAAGGCCTCGGGCGCGCCGGCCGAAATCTACCATCTCAAGCAATCCGGCCGCGACAACTGGGCCAAGCTCGATCCGGCGATCGCCAAGATCGAGAAGGCCCGCGCCGAGGGCACGCGGATCACCGCCGACATGTACAACTATGTGGCGGGTGCCACCGGGCTCGATGCCGCGATGCCGACCTGGGTGCAGGATGGCGGCTATGACAAGTGGGCGCAGCGGCTCAAGGACCCGGCAACGCGCGCGAAAGTGATTGCCGACATGCTGGAAACCCATCCGAAGGACTGGGAGAACCTGATGGGTGCCGCAGGCGCTGAGGGCATGCTGCTGCTGGCGTTCAAGAACCCGGCCCTCAAGAAGTACACTGGCAAGACGCTGGCCGAAGTGGCCAAGGAGCGCGGTGTCTCGCCGCAGGAAGCCGCGATCCAGCTGGTGATCGAGGACGGCACCCGCGTCGGTGTCGCCTACTTCCTGATGTCGGAAGACAATGTCCGGCGGCAGGTCGCCTTGCCGTGGGTCAGCTTTGGGTCCGACGCCGGCGCGCCTGCGCCCGAAGGCGCGTTCCTGCTGTCGTCCGAACACCCGCGCGCCTATGGCAATTTCGCGCGTGTGCTGGGGCGCTATGTGCGCGACGAGCGCCGCCTCTCGCTCGCCGAGGCGATCCGCAAGCTCTCTGCCATGCCCGCGCAGAACCTCTCGCTCAAGGATCGCGGCATGCTGAGGAAAGGCTACTTCGCCGATATCGTGGTGTTCGATCCCGATACGATCCAGGACCACGCCACTTTCGAAAAGCCCATGCAACTTGCGACCGGCGTCAAGGATGTCATCATCAATGGCGGCTTCGCTTTGAAGGATGGCAAGGCGACCGGCGCGCCGACCGGGCGCTTTGTCCGCGGCCGCGCCTGGACCGGCGCACCGGGCGGCGGATGCCGCGCCTCGGCGGCGGACTGGACCTGGTCCAAATAGCGCCCCGGCTGCCGCGCCGATACCCATTCGCGTTTCCGAGGTAAGACCACAGCTATGCGACCCAGTGCAATTCGCAGCGATTGGCGGCTCAGCGACCGGTATGACCAGATCGATGGCCGTCAATTCCTGACCGGGACGCAGGCGCTGGTGAAGCTGCCCTTGCTGCAGCGCGCGCTGGATCAGGCCGCCGGTCTCGATACGGCCGGGTTCATTTCGGGCTATCGCGGTTCGCCGCTGGGCAATTACGATACCGCGCTGCTCGGGCAGAAGCAGCGGCTCGAAGCGAGCGGCATCCATGTCCGTCCGGCGGTCAACGAAGAACTGGCGGCAACAGCGGTCTGGGGTTCGCAGCAAGCCAACCAGCTGCCGTTCGGTGCGCGCCACGATGGCGTGTTTGCGATCTGGTACGGCAAGGGGCCGGGCGTCGACCGGGCCGGTGATGCCATGAAGCATGGCAATTATGCCGGGGCTTCGCGCCATGGCGGCGTGCTGGTTCTCGCGGGCGACGACCATGGCGGCAAATCCTCGACTCTGGTCTATCAGTCCGATCAGGGGCTGCAGTCTTTCGCGATCCCCGTGCTGCACCCCGCCTCGGTGCGCGACTATTTCTCCGTCGGCCTGTTCGGCTGGGCGCTGTCGCGCGCTACCGGGCTATGGGCGGGCTTCAAATGCGTCACCGACATTGTCGAGACGAGTGCGGGGTTCAATTTCGATCTCGCCCGCATTCGCTTCGCGCAACCCGAGCAGGCCATACCCCCGCACTTCCGCGATCCGGCGCCCATGATGCAGCAGGCGCTCGAAGAGGAAGCGTTGTTCGGACACCGGCTGCCGGCGGCGCTCGAGTTTGCACGGATCAATTCGATCGACGAGATCGTGGTCGCACCCGGGCGCGGCGGGTTGGGGCTTGTCGCGGTAGGCAAGGCCTATGGCGACCTGATGCAGGCGCTGCGGCAGCTTGGTCTCGATGAAACAAGGCTCACGGCACTCGGTGTGGGAGTCTACAAGCTGCAACTCGCCTGGCCGGTCGAGCCGGCCAAGCTGCGCGCCTTTGCGGCGGACTGCCGCGAATTGCTGGTGATCGAGGAGAAGCGCGCCTTCGTCGAACCGCAGATCGCGGCAGCCCTGTTCAACGCGGGCACGCAGCGTCCCCTGCTCAGCGGCAAGCGCAGCCATGAAGGCGAGCCGCTGTTCACCGATCACGGCGAACTCACGCCGGGCAAAGTCCGGGCGGTGTTGGTTGGCCGGCTTGAACGGCTGGGACGGCTGACGGACGATGTGCGCGACATCCATGCGCAGCTGTGCCGGCGCGAGGAAGCGGCGCTGGCCATGGTCCAGCCGACCGTCAATCGGACGCCCGCGTTCTGTTCCGGCTGTCCGCACAATCGCTCGACCCGGCTGCCCGAAGGCGCGGCCGCGCTTGCCGGCATCGGCTGCCACACCATGGCGATCTACATGCCCGACCGGGCGACGATGCGGCCAACGCAGATGGGCGGCGAGGGCGCGAACTGGATCGGCATGTCCGCATTCGTCGAGAAAGCCCATGTGTTCCAGAACCTGGGCGACGGGACCTATTTCCATTCGGGCATTCTGGCGATCCGCGCCGCGGTCGCGGCAAAGGTCAACATCACCTACAAGATCCTGTTCAACGATGCGGTGGCGATGACCGGCGGGCAGGCGGTCGATGGCGTACTCACGGTCGCGCGGATCGCGGCAACGCTTGCCGCCGAAGGCGCGGCGCGGATTGTCGTCGTGACCGACAACGCCGAGGACTACCACCAGCGGCACGAGCTTCCCGCCCATATCGAGGTCAGGGACCGCGCCGAGCTGGTCCCGGTGGAAGCGGATCTCGCCCGCATGCCGGGGGTCACCGCGCTGATCTACGATCAGACTTGCGCGGCCGAAAAGCGGCGGCGGCGCAAGCAGGGTTCGTTCCCAGATCCGCAAAAGCGTTATTTCATCAACAGCGCCGTCTGCGAAGGCTGCGGCGATTGCGGCAAGCAATCGAACTGCGTCAGCCTGGCCCCGCTCGAAACGCCGCTCGGCACCAAACGGCGGGTCGATCAGAGCTCGTGCAACAAGGACTATTCGTGCGTCGATGGCTTCTGCCCGTCGTTCGTCACAGTGATCGGCGGCAAAGTGCGATCGCGCGCGGCCGCGCCGTCAATGGACGATGCGGCGGCTCAGCAGATGCCTTCAGACCCGCCGCTGCGCGAGGCCAGGTGCTTCAACATTCTGGTGACGGGCATCGGCGGTACGGGTGTCGTGACGGTCGGCGCGATCATCGGCGTTGCCGCGCACCTGTCGGGCAAATCCTGCTCGCTGCTCGATCTCACCGGTCTCAGTCAGAAGAACGGCGCTGTCCTCAGCCATGTGCGGCTGGCCGCGACGGATGCGGATATTCCGGCTGCGCGGATCGGGGTGGGCGAAACGGATGCGGTGATCGGGTGCGATCTGCTCGTCGCCGCGGGGCCTGAAGCGGTGAAGACCTATCATCCGGGCACTTTGGTCGCGCTCAACACACACCTCGTCGCGGTGGCCGCGTTTCAGCAAAATCGGGCGCTCGAACTCGGAGGAGACCGCGCGCTGGAGATCATCGCGGCGGCGAGCGATTGCGCAAAGGGGCTGCGCTACGATGCCACCAGGGATGCTGAAGCCCGGTTTGGCGACGCGATCTTCGCCAACATGATCATGCTGGGCGCGGCGTATCAGCTCGGCAATGTCCCCCTGCCCGGCGAGGCTCTGGAAGCGGCGATCCGGCTGAACGGCATCGCGGTGGACAAGAACCTGGCCGCCTTCCGGCACGGCCGCCTGATCGCAAGCGCGCCGCCCGCACCGCCGCCACTCGGAGCCGAAGCACCGGCCGAAACGCTCGATCAGAAGATCGAGCGCAGCGCGGTCTTGCTGGAAGCCTATCAGGACCGTGGGTACGCCAAGACCTTCCGCGATGCTGTCGAAAAGGTCCGCGCTGCCGAGTCGCGTGTGCGTCCCGGCTCGACCGCGCTGACCATCGCGGCGGCGCACAATCTCGCTAGGCTCATGGCCTACAAGGACGAGTACGAAGTCGCGCGCCTGTTCGCCGACCCAGGTTTCCTGCAGGATCTGCACACCCAGTTCGAAGGCGATTTCACGCTGCGCTACAACTTCGCGCCGCCATTCCTCGCGCGCATCGATGCGGCAACGGGACGGCCGGAAAAGCGGGAATTCGGCAGCTGGATGCGGCCAGCGCTCGCGCTGCTGGCCAAGGGACGGCGGCTGCGTGGATCGCGGTTTGATCCGTTCGGCAGAACCGAAGAACGCAGGGCCGAGCGCGCACTGGTCACCGAATATCTCGATGCGGCCGATCTGATCGCGAGCGCACTCGGCGAGGCCAATTTCGAAGCTGCTGTCGAGGCCTTGTCACTGGCCGATCAGGTCCGCGGATTTGGCCCGGTCAAGCACGAGGCGATCGAGCGCTATCGGCCGGCTTTGCAGGCTATTCTCAGTGGCTTCATGTCGGGCAGGGAATTGGGGCAAGCAGCCGCTTAACTCGACCATCCGAACCGACCAAGCCAAGTACATCAATCGGCTGACCGGATTTGAGCCCGGGCAGCGCTTACAGAAATGCGTGTTCTGGCGGAGACGGAGGGATCCTACTGGAGACAGTAAGGTAATGAAAAACATGGTAAACATGAATCTATTTTGGTTCCATGCCCCCAACGGTGCCCCCTATCCTCTCTCGTCGCAAGAACATTCGGCAAAGCCGCTGGCATAAACTTATAGAGTACGGAGTCTCGCCTCGGGTGGCTCATTGTGGCTGAAACGCGAGTTGGCGCGAAACACTTCGAGCGCAATAACGACTTTGGACAGCGTGCCGGTATCGCGGGGAGTTTGCTCTGCCCAGACCGCAGGCTAACCGAGCGGCCTGAACAGAGTCTGTATAGGCACATAATTTATTAAAAGAAAATTCATTATTTACGATTTAAATTTCTGAATTTTACATAAAAACTACCATCAAACCTGAAATTAAAACGGATTTGACTTCAGTCTGAGCCGAAATGTTTTTCCTATGTGGCGCATAGCCGCTCTACGGAGACGACTTATCCTGAGCTCGGATAGCTCAAGAATGCGTTTTTGGAACCATTAACCTTTTAAGCGCACGCACCGTCCGCCTTCGAGCAAGGAGTGGCGGAACTAAACTTCACATGTAAACCTGACTTGCGTGGTTTGGGCTCGCTACCGACGGTCTGGGCGGACTGTGGGACTTACCGGTGGTTCCCGCGTGACACATACGGTGGCAGCTTTTTGCCATTACCTTACACCAAGCGTTCCGCCTGCTGGCCACCTTTGGATGCAGGAGCCCTTGAGCCTGCCCCGCGCAATGACTTCGAGCAGGCCGGTTATAGCACCTCAAGTGCCATAACCGGCTTTCCAGAAGTCCCTTCGCTGGGATCAAGCAAGGCGAGATACGATGGCCGTTCTTTCGGTCTCACTAGGGACCCAGGCGGAGGCTAACTGGCCGTTTGTCCCGAATAGCGCCGTGACCGGATTGTCCGTCTGCACTGCCGTCTGCAAGTCCAGCACCATGGGATCATCGACTCGCCCATTCACTCCGCGCAGGTGCTTGATCCAGCAGGCAATCCCTTCGAGAATTGACACCGCTTCGCAACCCTGCCGCTGGTTGGCCGCTAACGTTTCAAGCCAGCGCTGCGGGATCTTCTGGCTACCATCCATGGCGATCTGAATGAGGCGGTGCTGGAGTGCTGGATTGGCAAAGCGCTCGATCAGCGCGTCGGTGTAGGCGGCAAGATCCTGCCCAGGCGCGGCGATGATGGTGGGAGCGGCCTCTTTGCGCATGAGTTGCTCGGCCAGCAAACGGATCGCGGGATCACGGATGGCCTCATGGACGAAGGTATGGCCGTGCGAAAGTCCAACATAGGCGAGCAGCGAATGTGCGCCGTTCAGCATCCTGAGCTTGGCGGTTTCATAGGGCTGGACATTGGCGACAAACTGGGCGCCAACCTTGTCCCAAGCCGGACGCCCGTTTGCGAAGCAATCTTCGATCACCCACTGGCTGAACGGTTCGGTCAGGACCGCGGCTTCATCCCGAAGGCCGTCAAGTGTCTCGGCAACGGCATCGCGATCATCTTCCGTCGTGGCAGGAACAATTCGGTCAACCATGGTCGAGGGGCAGGTACATGCCGCCTCGAACCATGCCAGCAGGGCCGGATCGCAGCGCTTCAGGTATTCGCCCATGAACCTGGTAAGCTGCTTTCCATTTTCGGCGAGGTTGTCGCAGCTCATCAGCGTCAGGCCGGGCAGCCCGGCATCGCGGCGTCGGCGCAGCCCCTGCTGGAGGTAGTGGTACACGCTCTCGTCACCCGCCAGCGCGGGATCGAGGCTGCCGTCCGCAGCGCGGCAATAGCCTTTCTCGGTGATGGTGAAGCTGACGATGCGCGTTGCAGGCGCAGCAAGTGCGGCGACCACTGCCTCCGGCTCGTATGGCGCGACTAATACGTCTCTTACCGCACCGATGATCCGCGTGCTTGCTGCCTCGCTCGCGCGTTCGGTGACGGTGTAAAGCCCCTCCTGCGGATTCATCAGGTGCGCCACTTCGCCAGAGCGCAGCGATACGCCGGTGATTGCCCAGTCGCGATCGCCCGCCGACATGGCGCGATCCGTGTACCACGCCTGATGGGCGCGGTGAAACGCACCGATGCCGAAGTGGACGATGCCAGTTGCCTGCGCCTCACGGTCATAGTCGAAGCAGGCGGCGTCGCCCGGCGCAAATGTCGCCAGCGCAAAGGGATTGAGGCGCAGGTCGCTCACAGCCGGTAGGCATGCTTCACGAAGTTGTACGCAAGATCGCGGGCCAGTTCGGCTGCTTCCCAATCCTCGATCCTGTGCTCCATCACCAGTTCGGCAAGAAAGCCGCAATCGATGCGCCGGGCGACATCGTGGCGGGCCGGGATGGAAAGGAGAGCGCGGGTATCGTCGTTGAAGCCGACAGTGTTGCAGAAGCCGGCCGTCTCGGTGGTCGCACGGCGGAAGCGGCGCATGCCCTCGGGGCTATCATGGAACCACCATGCTGGCCCGAGCTTGAGACACGGATAGTGCCCGGCAAGTGGCGCGAGTTCCCGCGCATAGGCGCTTTCGTCCAGGGTGAAGAGAATGATCGACAGCTCGGGATGATTGCCGAAGCGATCAAGCAAGGGCTTCAGAGCGTGGACATAGTCGGTACGCGTGGGAATATCCGCGCCCACATCCCGGCCAAACGCCTTGAAAAGACCTTCGTTGTGGTTGCGGAAGGCACCCGGATGGATTTGCATGACAAGCCCGTCGTCGATGCTCATCGCAGCCATCTCGGTCAACATCTGGGCGCGGAACAACTCTGCCTCGAACTCGCTGAACGTGCTCGAAATTATGGTCTTGAACAGCCGCTCGGACTCTCCGCGCGAGAGATTGGCGGTAAGCGCGGTGGGGTGGCCATGATCGGTGCTTGTCGCACCCATGGCGGCAAATACTGCACGCCGCTGGCGATGTGCGGCAAGGTAACCGCTCCAGGTGGTGCAATCCTCACCGGTGAGTTCGGACAGGCGATCGATGTTGCACCGGAAGCTCCCGTTGGGATCGACGAATTCAGGGTCTACCACCGGATCGGGTCGATAGGCAGTGATCACCTTTCCGTTCCATCCGCTCGCCCTTATTGCCTCGTGATGTTCAAGGCCATCAAGCGGGCTCTCGGTCGTTGCGATGACCTCGATGTTGAAGCGTTCGAACAGCGCGCGCGGCCGGAAGGCGTCTGTACCAAGCTGCTCCGTGATCGCGTCAAAATAGAGGTCACTGGTTTCTGCATCGAGCCGTACCTTCATTCCGAAGGCTTCGGCAAAGACCCAGTCAAGCCACATCCGCGACGGCGTCCCGCGGAACAGGTGATACCGCTCTGCAAGAAGCCGCCATGCTTCGCGGGGATTTACGGCTAATCCGCCGACACCCAAGGCATCCAGCAGCACGCCTTGCGAGTAGAGCATGCGGAAGACGTAGTGATCAGGCTCCAGCAGGAGTTCGGCTGCGTTGCCGAAGTTCTCGTTACCCGCGAACCACGATGGATCGGTGTGGCCATGCGGGCTGACGATTGGTAGCCCGGCGACATCTGCATAAAGCGCACGCGCCAGCGCCCGCGTTGCCGGATCGGCCGGCAACAACCGGTCGGGATGCAGATCGAGGCGGCGGGTCATGCGACCGACTGGGAATAGCGCTGGCGGCGCGCTTTGGCGGCCAGACGCGCTTCCTCGATCGCACGCTCTTCGGTGGCGAAGAGCAAGCTGTCGATCACCTGGCTGAGATGCGCGCGCATCGCAGCTCTCGCCGCAACCGGATCGCGATTGCGCAGTGCGGCAAGGACAGCCGTGTGCTCGTCGACCACCGGCTTTATGTTTGCGGTGCGCGCTTTTTCATGGAGCAGGGCGGCCTCGGGTGAGGTCGAGCGCAAATCCCAGAGGTGTTCGATGGCCTGAAAGATCGCGGTGTTGCGCGTGACCTTTGCAATGGCGAGGTGAAAATCCCGGTCTGCCAGTTCTGCGCCGTTCACGGCCTGATTTTCCTGCGCGATGGCCGCGACCAGTCTCTCGATCTCGACCAGTTCTTTATCCGTTATCTGGGTCGCTGCCAGCGCTGCCGCTTCACCTTCGAAGATAAGGCGGGCCTCGGTCAGTTCGAACGCCGTGATGTTGAACCCGGGCACGTCTTCGTTGCCGGGCAGGCGGCGTACATACGCTCCAGAACCAACCCTGACCTCAACGACACCCTGCACTTCCAGTGCGATCATGGCCTCACGCACCGTCGGGCGGCTCACATTGTACTTGATGGCCAGTTCCCGTTCGGCTGGCAGGCGGGCGCCAACAGGATAGCGGCCCGATGAGAGCTCAACCAGCAAACTGCGCGCGAGGTCTTGATAGAGCCTATCCTGGCTTTTGTCAGGAGTATCCTTCATTGCAATCCCCTTTGGCCTTACCAATGATATTGACAGGATAGACCAATCTGGTCAGGCAGTATTTATCACATGGCTTTCGAATTGGCATAGGGATTCGTATGAGGATCACCTCCGTACGCGTCATCGTCACTTGCCCGGGGCGGAACTTTGTCACGCTCAAGATCGAGACCGATCAGGGCGTTTACGGGATCGGTGATGCGACGCTAAACGGGCGGGAATTGTCCGTCGTTGCCTATCTTCAAGAGCACGTCGTGCCTTGCCTGATCGGCATGGACCCGCGCCGGATCGAGGATATCTGGCAATACCTCTACAAGGGCGCCTACTGGCGGCGCGGCCCTGTCACCATGCGCGCGATTGCCGCCGTCGATATGGCGCTGTGGGATATTAAGGCAAAGATGGCCGGGATGCCGCTGTACCAGTTGCTCGGCGGGCGCAGCCGTGATGGCGTGATGGTCTATGGCCACGCCAACGGCAGCGACATTGCCGAGACGGTCGAAGCCGTGGGGGCCTACATCGACATGGGCTACAAGGCGATCCGCGCGCAGACCGGCGTGCCCGGCGTGAAGGACGCTTATGGTGTCGGACGGGGCAAGCTCTATTACGAACCGGCCGATGCCGCGCTGCCCTCGGTCACCGGCTGGGATACGCGCAAAGCGCTGAACTATGTGCCCAAACTGTTCGAGAAGCTGCGCGAGACGTATGGCTTCGATCACCATCTGCTCCACGATGGTCATCACCGCTACACTCCGCAGGAAGCGGCCAATCTGGGCAAGATGCTGGAGCCCTATCAGCTGTTCTGGCTGGAAGATTGCACCCCGGCGGAAAATCAGGAAGCCTTCAAGTTGGTGCGCCAGCACACCGTGACGCCGCTCGCGGTCGGCGAGATCTTCAACACGATCTGGGACGCCAAGGACCTCATCCAGAACCAGTTGATCGACTATATCCGGTGCACCGTCGTCGGGGCAGGGGGGCTCACCCATTTGCGCCGGATCGCGGACCTTGCTGCGATGTACCAGATCCGCACCGGCTGCCACGGCGCAACCGACCTTTCGCCCGTGACCATGGGCTGCGCGCTGCACTTCGACACCTGGGTGCCGAACTTCGGGATCCAGGAATACATGCGCCACAGCGAAGAAACCGATACGGTGTTCCCGCACGACTATCACTTCGTGAAAGGCGAGCTGCTCTGCGGTGAAACGCCCGGCCACGGCGTCGACATCGACGAGAAGCTCGCCGCGAAGTACCCGTACAAGCCCGCCTACCTGCCGGTCGCCCGGCTGGAAGACGGCACGATGTGGAGCTGGTAAGATGACGATACGCAAGACACTGCTCGCTGCCACCGCGGTTATCGCGCTTGCCGGGAACGGCCCTGCTCCTGCTCCTGTTCAAAGCCTCGCCCTTGCCCGGCTGGCGAAGTTCGCCACCATCGACGCGCGCTATCAGGGCTACAACATCAAGATGGTCGAAGTGCCCGGGGGCCGCTTCTGGGCACCCTATGGCGGCCCGGCCAGCGAACGCTACCGACAGCTTCCACCAGGCGATCCCAAGCTGGTGGCGCTGGCCAAGGCGCTCGGCCCCAGCCTGCTGCGGGTTTCCGGCACCTCGGCGAACAACACCTATCTGGAAGCCGAAGGCGAACACCTTCGCCTGCGCTCCGGCTTTATGCGCAGTGCCTCGGCGACAGGTCTGGCGGAGTTGCAGTCATGGCGCTGAACACTGGCGAAGCACCGCAGCAGTTCAGCCTCGGCGGCAAGGGACTGGCCTTGGCCATGACAGGCCAGTCGCTCGATACCCGCGCCGTGCTGATCAACGGCAAGCCGCCCGGTCTTGCGCTAGATGGCACGCCGACTGCACTTGACGGATCGCGAGTGGTTGGTGCGGATCCCATGGTCGGCCACGGAATCGCACTTTACGCGGTCTCCGGTGGTCACAATCGAGCCTGCCGGTAGGCCATGGCCCGTATCGTCGTCATCGGTGAAGGCATGCTGGAACTCGTGTCGAAGGGTGACGCCTGGCAACTCGGGTTTGGCGGCGACACGCTCAACACCGCGATTCATCTGGCACGTGCCGGTCACGAGGTGGCCTACCTTACCGCGCTCGGCCAGGATCCGCTGAGTGCTGACCTGAAGGCAAGGTGGGCAGCAGAGGGGTTGGATACGTCGGTCGTGCTCGATCATCCGAGCCGCAGCACTGGGCTCTATGCCGTTTCGACCGACGCCCATGGCGAGCGCAGCTTCGCCTACTGGCGCGATAGCAGTGCCGCGCGGGACATGTTTTGCGTGCCGGGGATGGCGGAGGCTCTGGCGCGTGCCGAACGCGCTGATCTGCTCTGCTATTCCCTGATCACGTTGGCGATTCTGCCGCCCGGTGACCGCGAGAGAGTTTTTGGGCTTGCGCGCTCCCTCCGCGCGCGCGGCGCACGCGTTGCGTTCGACAGCAACTACCGGGCGCGGCTATGGACCAGCGCCGAAGAAGCCCGCAGCGCACGCGATGCCGCGATCGGCCTGGCCGATATCGGCCTGCCCACGCTTGAGGACGAGAGCCTGCTCTCGGGAGCAGACAGCGCGGACGCAGTGGCGGACCACTGGAACGGGCTGGGCTGCGCAGAAACGATCGTCAAGCTGGGGCCGCTTGGGTGCCGTCTGCCCGATGGCGCAATCTTGCCGCCGCCTGAGGTCCTTTGCCCGATCGATACCAGCGGTGCAGGCGATGCCTTCAACGGCGGCTATCTGGCCGCGCGGATGCGCGGCGCGAGCACAGTGGATGCCGCAAGCGCCGGACACGCGCTGGCGGGCTGGTGCGTCATGCGCAGCGGCGCAATCCCGCCTGCCGACACCTGAACCGAGAATAGGTCTGCCTCCACAGCGCATGATTGGGTTGCGCGCCCGGGCGGACAGTGGGTCGACCGCGCTTCCACGGACGCCGAA
>Ga0164294_10002619_pt1 | contig 16217 bp, 8 predicted proteins | sample GEODES005metaG_FD_111479 | JGI IMG/M metagenome (GOLD analysis project Ga0164294, IMG submission 111479) | Oligotrophic lake water microbial communities from Sparkling Lake, Wisconsin, USA - GEODES005 metaG | ecosystem: Environmental > Aquatic > Freshwater > Lake | place: USA: Sparkling Lake...
CAGGTCTGATTCCAAATCCAAGGGCACAGAAATCTTGCCATTACACCCAGGACAACGGACCACTTTCCCAGCCATCTCAGGCTCGAGCTTCAACGGCATTTCACAAGTTGGGCACTTAAATTTCACGGTGAATGGATTTTTCCTGATAGTTGTTTCTGTTTTTCGCAGGCACGAAGTCTGTCTTAATGTTCCAATTCAATCGCACTGCCATCGCGCCAGCAAGTCTATTCGTTGGTGTGACACGGCTTTTTATGTCGATTAGTTGGATTAGTTGGATTAGTGACTGAAAATGACGGAATAATCCAAATGCGGGGCGTCAGAAATGGGGCCTTGCTTCGCTAGGACCTGAACTTACTCTAACGCATCCATGAAGACCTCTCTCCTGACCCTGCTGCTCATCTCTGCCATCAATCTCCGTCTAAGCGCCAATCCTGAAATTCCACGCTCTGTCGCCCAAAATTTTGGTGAGGCTGTTGCAAGCGGCATTCTTTTACTCAAGGGAACCGGCACGACGGGGGAACCCTCTGAGTGGGTGGCCTTTTCTCGAGATGCCTTTCGGCCTGAGGAGATCCTACGAATCTCTGTGAAAATGGAAGATAGCGCTTGGAAAGCGGCAGCTTCTGGCGCCGGCACCAAAGTCCTTTCCCCTGCTCCATCCCGCAAGCTCGACTTCTCTCAAGTGCGTGAGCGCAGTGCGGATGCCCGCGTGGTGGCAGCAAAGGCCGCCGCCCTAGCCCAAACCACGTTTGCGACGGTCGATTATCAATTAGCCTCCAATGAAGATACAGGCTCACCCGAATGGGGACTGGCCCTAAAGGATGAGACAGGCCATGAAGTCGGTTTCTGTGTCGTTTCGGCGGCGACTGGCGCACTTGTTTTTCAGGACTGGACTCCCCGCTTCGCCTCATCCCCATCTTTGGCAGAAAGTGAAGGCGAACGAGCCGCAAAAAACGTCAAACGCGCTGCCCGCAAAGCCTGGAACTGGACCGACAAAGCGCGCACCGAAACCAAAGGTTTCTTCCGCGAACTCTTTCGCAGAAATTGAGTTTCAGCCAAAGAAAATCAGCCCGCCAATAAAGAAGACCCCCTTGGCGGGCTTTTTGCTCCCTCAGGGTTCATGGCCAAAAGACGGTTTTAAGCCTTGACGCCCACTCTCTAGACAAGCATTACTGCCCGCCTACGTCCGCAGTCCAACGACTGTCCATGACTTCATTCCCCTATCTCTATGATCAGAGTCTCTCTCCCGAAAAAAATCGCGCTCTCCATCGCCCTCCTGACGATGCCGATCCTCAGCTCTCATGCTCAGCTTTCGCTGAATATCCCAGCTGCAGGTCGCAAGATTGTCAATCAGGTAGATATCAATTTCAAGGGCACCGCAACCATGGATCCAAACCGGATCCGCGCCCAAATGTCCACTCGTGTCGGCGAGCCGTATTCTGAAGAAGCGGTCGAAAAAGATATCCGCACACTCTACGCAACGGGTGCCGTCGAAAATGTCGATATTCAGCCAGTCAATGTTGGCAATAACGTTCGTGTCATTGTCACCCTCTCTGGTCGCGGCGGTATCGGCGAAATCAGCTTTCTGGGCAATGCTGCCTTCGATAACGACAAGCTCCGTAAAGACATCGAAGTGAAAGTGGGTGATCCCGTGGATGACGCAAAGCTGACCACAGCCCAGCAAAAAATCCGTGAGGTCTACGAAAAGAAAGGCTTTTCCGACGTTGCCGTCACCTATGATGTCACTCCCTCTTCCAAAGAAGGCTTTACCAATGTTCTCTTCAAAATTGATGAAGGTGGTCGAGGCATCATTGATGACATTCGTTTTGAAGGCAATAATGCCATCAGCGCACGCAAGCTGAAATCCAAACTCAAGACCAAGGAAAAGACCTTCTACCGTCTCTTTGGCAAGGCTGGTAAGCTCGACAATCAAACCGTCCAAGAGGACGTCAAGACCATCGAGCAGGCTTTCCAGGATGAAGGCTATGTTTACGTGAAAGTCAGCTATCGCCGCGAGCCTGTCAGCGACAAAAAAATCGCTCTCATCTTTGAAGTCTATGAAGGTGGTAAATTTGACGTCGCCTCTGTCGATCTCCAAGGCATCACCGTCTTTACCAAGGACGAACTCACCCCTGCCATCCGCACCGAACCCGGATTTTCCTACTCCGGCTCAGACGTGCGCGGTGATGAAAAAATGATCCAAGACTACTATGGCTCACGCGGCTATGCCGATGCTAGAATCGACACCCAACTCAGTGATGCAGGCCCAGGCAAGCTACACGTCGCCTTCGTCGTCACGGAAGGCAGCAAATCCTTCATCCGCAAAGTCAACATCAGCGGAAACATCAAGACCCAAGACGAAGTCATTCGCCGTGAGTTGCCTTTCTCACCTGGGGATGAACTCAACACCGTGAAACTGGAAACAGCGCAGACAACTCTCGATAACTTAAATTACTTCGAAGGTAAAACTGATGCCAACCCGCTGACCATTCGCCCTGTTCCGACAGAAGTGATCGGCTTTAAGGATGTCGAGGTAAACGTCACTGAAAAACCCACAGGTTCGGTGAACTTCGGTGCAGGCTTCAGTTCGATTGATAGCCTCGTCGGTTTTGTCACCGTCACGCAGACGAACTTCGACATCTCCGACTGGGGAGACTTCCGCGGTGCTGGTCAGCGCTTCAATATGAATCTCCGCTACGGCACACGCACCTCCACCTTTGACATGAACTGGACAGAGCCGTGGTTCCTGGGTCAAAAACTTGCCCTTACAACCCATCTGTTTTACCAAAACCTCAATTACCTCTCCAATCGTTTCCAACAGATCAATGTGGGAGCCTCTGCCGGACTTCGTAAACCCATCGGTCAGAACTCATATATCGAAGCCACCTACACCCTCCAACAGATTGCTTTGGACGTCGATCAAGGCAGCAGTGATGACTCAACGATGTTGCTGAGAAACGAGGATGGCGACTACATCCAAAGCAAACTGGATCTGACCTATGTGCATGACACTCGTGACAGCATCTTCATCACACGCAAGGGTCATAAGTTTGAAATTGGCGCCCTGCTTTCAGGACTCGGCGGCGACGTCAATGTTTATGGCGGTAACATCGGCGGTCAGCAATTCTTCCACCTTCCTGGCGATACCATCCTGAGCTTCGAAGGAATGGCCCGCTTGGTTCAGGGCAGCACCGATAATAATGGTGCTTCCGGTTCCGGTGTCGATAACGGTGGCGTCCCGATCTTTGAACGCCTCTTCTTGGGCGGTGCCAACAATCTCCGTGGTTATGATTACCGTGACGTGGGTCCGAAAGACTCAACAGGCGAGGGTATCGGCGGCAATATGTCTCTCTTTGGCAGTGTCGAATACACCTTCCCGGTCTTCGAAAAAGTGCGTGGCGCTATCTTCTGGGATGTGGGTATGATTTCTTCCGATGTCCAAGCAGACGAAAAGACAACAACGGTTAAAGGCAAGACTGTGAAAAACGGTGGACCCATCATCGGTGACGGTGAGATCTACTCCAACGTCGGTTTTGGCGTCCGCATGTTCCTGCCGATTGGCCCTATTCGCCTCGACCTTGGCTTCCCGATGGTGAAGGACAAGTTCGTCGGTGACAGCCCGCGCTTTCAATTCAACATGGGCTACAAATTCTAGTCTATTAATCGAACAAATTCACCCCAACCCTACTCTCAGCATTCCCCTATGATTCGTCAATTCGCCCTCACCCTCCTCTCCATCATGGCTGTTTCGGCCAGCGCTGCCGACCTCAAATTTGGTGTCGTGGACATGTCCAAAGCTTTCTCTGACTTCCACAAAACCAAGGAAGCTGCCGAGAAATTCAAGGTCAATCTGGACAAAGCTCAAAAGGAAATGAACGACCGCTGGTCCGTTTATAAAAATCTGATGACGGACATGCAGAAGCTCAAAAAAGAAGCTAGCGATCCCATCATGACCCAGGACGCTCGCGCTAAAAAAGGCATGGAATTTGAAGAAAAAGGCAAGGAACTCCGGTCTCTGGAACAGGAAATCGGTGAAGCCCAAAACCGCCGTAATAGCCAACTCAAGCAAGAGGACATGAGCATCCGCAAAGGCATCTACGACGAGATTCTCGTCGTCGTTAAAGAAAAGGCCAAAGCGGATGGCTATGATTTCATCTTCGACAAATCTGGCATGAGCCTTTCCACCGTTCCTGTGCTCATCTATTACAAAGACGCTGTCGATGTCACTGACCTCATCATCGTTGAGCTCAATAAAAGCGCTCCAGCTGCTGCGGCCAAAGAAGAAAAGAAACCTTAATCTCTTTCCCTGATTGATTTGAGGCACGCCGATCCTATCTGGCGTGCCTCTTCGTTTTCATACATCATGATCATGAGCGATACCATCAGCCACGCACGCCTCACCGAACTACTGGAAGGCCAACTCCTTCAGGGGGACCCCGAAGGAGTCATCACTGGCATGAACTCCATCAGTGAAGCAGTCGCTGGAGAAATCACCTTTCTGGGCAATCCCAGATACCTTGCAGCTCTCAGAACCACCAAGGCAACAGCCGTCCTTGTCGGTCCAGAGTTTACCGAGTCCCTGAAAAACGTGGCCCTCATTCGTGTCGCCAACCCAACACTGGCATTTTCGAGTGTCATTCAGCACTTCCGTCCTACACCGCGCGCCTTCATTCCAGGAGTTCACCCTTCTGCGGTTGTCTCTCCCTTGGCTGTGTTTGCGCCAGAAAAAGTTTCCATTGGCCCCAACGTTGTCATCGAAGACCATGTCACGATCGGAGATGGGACCATCATCCACGCCGGTGCTTTCATCGGACATTCAGCCATAATGGGAAGCGACTGCGTCATTCATACCAACGCCTCCATCAAAGACCGCTGCCGACTCGGAAATCGCGTCATCATTCATAGCAGCAGTGCTGTAGGCACGGATGGCTTTGGTTATGAGTTCTCTCAAGGACGGCATCTCAAGATTGAGCAGGTTGGCATTGTTCAGATCGACGATGATGTCGAAGTCGGCTCCTGCACCACCATTGATCGAGCGCGCTTTGGCCGCACTTGGATTGGTGAAGGCTGCAAGATCGACAATCTTGTCCAAATCGGCCACAATGTCGTCCTTGGAAAGCATTGCATTATCGTTGCCCTTGTCGCCCTCGCTGGTAGCACGCGATTTGGAGACTATGTGACCATAGCAGGTCAGGTGGGTGTCGGCGGCCACCTGGAAATCGCCAGTAAGGTTACCCTACTCGCCAGAGCAGGTGTCACCAAAAACATCACCGAGCCTGGGTCCTATCTTGGCTTTCCCGCCAAGCCCGCGATGGAAGGACAGCGCCTTGCCGCCGCACCCGCCAAGATCCCAGACATGCTTGCCCGCATCAAAGAACTCGAAAAAAGGCTGGCTGCGCTTGAAAGCAGGTGAACCTCCCGACTAACTTGCCCTAGAGTTACGCGAAGTTTCGCCCGCCATGGATGATATGAGACTGTTCGTGATTCGAGTTTCTAATCACAGGATTAACAGGAATGGGTTCTGACCTGTAAATCATGTCTTTCTGTTTTCCTGTAAAATGGAGTCTCCAGTTGCTTTGTTTTTGTCTCCGACTCATACGGCCAAAGTTACTCTTCGTTCTACATCCCAACACGGTGAATTGTCTGCTAGATTTAGGAATGGCTGGCCGCCGATTTGCATCCGTCATTGATTCCACAAGGCTTTTCGCCTCTCGGGCGGTGTCACCCAAGATACAGCCGCTTCGAGTCGAAGAAGCCTTGTGAAACCAAGCCCTGGCGCAACTCAACGATCTTCCATTCCCGGATCTAGGGTGAATCTAACGTACGAGTCTTTGGGTCATAACAAAACGCCCGCAGATCCTGCGGGCGCTTTCAAACAGTATTCGGCCGCTCAGGCTAGATGTCGTCTTCGACCAGCTCAACGTTTTTACCGCCGATCTTTTCAAGGAATGACTTGGTGCCTTCTTGAGAGAACTTGGGATCGCGAGCTTCAATGCAAACAAAAAAACCGTCGTCAGAGAACTTGGGAAAGGTCTTTGCCGCAAACAATGGATGATTCAGGCGTGGCAGTCCCATCAAGGCCAACAAGCCAAAAAGCGTCGTGAAGGCCGAGAAGAGAATCGTCAGCTCAAACATCACTGGGAAAAAGGCGGGTAGCGTCCAGATATCGGTCGGCTTAGCCTGAACCACGGTCGGATAGGTTTCTGCCAGAGTCTGAAGAAACCCTAGTCCAATACTCGACCAAAAATTGGTCTGTGTGATTGTCTGGAGGGTAAAGGCAATGGCGGTGCCAGTAATGCCGCCACAAAAGACCAAGTATGGCAACTTAGAGCGCTTCACACCCATGGCATGATCCATACCGTGAATGGCAAAGGGGGAATGGACATCCCAGCGTTGATAGCCCGCATCGCGGACGTGTTCAGCGGCATGATAGAGGTCAGCCACGCTGTCAAATTCAGCTAGGAAACCATGAACGCGTTTGAGGGTAGTGCTCACAAAAATAGCGTGGATAAAGAGTTAAGCGAGGACCTTGGGGACATGACGGTCAGGATAATTCATGAGGTCTTCTTCCTGAATGCCGTCTTTGCCATGATCGTCATGATGAGGATTTGATTGAGGCAAGACACCCTTCACTTCACCAATCGCGATGACTGGAAGGAAACGAAGGAACAAAAGGAACAACATCATGAAGAAACCGAAGGTGCCCAGGAAGGTGACTTTATCCACCCAGGTAGCCTCATAAGTGCGCCATGAACCTGGCACCAAGAGACGTTCAAGGGTGGTGCCGATAATCACATAGCGTTCGAACCACATGCCTGCATTCACGCACATGCAAACAAACATCACGACCCAAAGATTATGACGGAAAGGACGATACCAGAACAATTGTGGAGCGAACACGTTGAAACCAAACATGAAGTAATAAGCCCATACAGAAGGACCATAGAGACCGCGTAACTGAAAGGTCTGAAGTTCATACTTGTTGGCACTGTAGTAGGCCATGAAGAACTCCATGCAGTAGGCGTATCCGACGATCGTTCCCGTGAGCAGAATGATCTTGGCCATGTTGTCGATGTGCTTCGGAGTGATCAGATCACCCAGACCGTAGATCTTACTGACAGGAATCATGAGCGTGAGCACCATGGCGAAACCACCAAAGATAGCACCTGCAACGAAATAAGGCGGGAAGATGGTTGTATGCCAACCGGGAACAACCGAGGTCGCGAAGTCGAAGGACACCACGGAGTGAACCGAAAGAACAAGGGGAGTGGAAAGAGCCGCCAAGAGCATGTAAGCCGTTTCATAATGGCTCCAATGACGGTTGGCTCCGCGCCAGCCTAGAGAGAAAATTCCATACATGGTTTTACGCAGGCCAGGCTTGCAACGATCGCGCAAGGTCGCGAGGTCAGGCACTAGACCAAGGAACCAGAAGACAGCGGAGACGGAGAAGTAAGTGGAAACCGCGAAGACGTCCCAAAGAAGGGGCGATTTGAAGTTTTGCCAAATAGCATTCGCGTTTGGAATCGGAGCCAAGAACCAAACCATCCAGACACGACCAACGTGAAAGGCCGGGAAAAGTCCGGCACACATCACGGCAAAAATTGTCATGGCTTCGGCGGCACGATTCACTGAAGTGCGCCATTTTTGTCGGGTTAGGAACAAGATGGCCGAAATCAGCGTGCCAGCGTGACCGATACCGATCCAGAACACGAAGTTCGTGATATCCCAAGCCCAGGCAACCGGCTGCTTTTGACCCCAAACACCGACGCCGGTGCTGATCAGGTAAGCAAAGCAGAAAACCATCACGCCAGTCAGAATGACAGATGGCACCATGAGTATCCACCAGAGCAGGGGCTGCTTGTTTTCAACGATGCCGCAAACGCGGTTCGTGATCCATGAATAGGAACGATTGTTCAGGACAAGTGGCTCACGATCCAAGATGCGTGGAGCACCAGTGTGAGTGTCTGAATGAGGAGCGATGGTCGTGGCTTCCATGAGTCCGGCTTAGATTTGGTGAGCACTCCAGGCAGCGATCTTCTCAGCGCCGGGCATAGCAGAATTAGGGTTACGCAGGCGGGCTAGGTAGCTCGTGCGGGGGCGTGTGCCGATGTATTTGAGGAGTTCGTAATTACGAGGAGAAGCCTTGGCCTTGACCACGCTACTTTGAGGGTCTGCGATGTCACCAAACACGATGGCTTCGGCAGGACAAGCTTGCTGGCAGGCGGTTTTGATGCTGTCCGTCGGGACACGGAAGTTTTTAGAATCCCGCTGCTTCTGCTTCTGAAGGATCTTGCCAGCTTCGAGGCGCTGCACGCAGTAGGTGCACTTCTCGATCACGCCACGCATACGAACAGTGACGTTAGGATTCTTCTGAAGTTGTAGAGACTCACGCATGCCTGTTTTTTCAGGCGTGGAAAGAGGTCCGAGATAGAGCTCATCCAGCGGGCGTTTGTTGTAATCGAACCAGTTGAAACGGCGGGCCGTGTAAGGACAGTTATTGGCGCAATAACGCGTTCCAATGCAGCGATTGTAAGCCATTGCATTCAGACCTTCGTTCGTATGAACGGTGGCATTCACAGGGCAGACTGTCTCACAAGGAGCGGATTCACATTGCTGACAAGCCACGGGTTGCTGCACCATTTCCGCATTTTCAAGCTGCTCGGGGGTGGCGCTAATGTCCACGTCATCTGCCTTGGCTTTACCTTCACCCCATTCGTTGGTGGCAAAGTAGCGGTCCATACGGATCCACTGCATCAACCGGCCTTTGACGACCTGATCTTTGCCGACAATCGGGATGTTATTCTCGCTCTGGCAAGCAATGACACAGGCCGTGCAGCCCATGCATTTGCTAAGGTCGATCGACATACCCCACTGATGGAGTTTCTCGTAGTTGAAGCCATCTGGATTGGTTTTTTCGTCGAACTTGCCGACCTGCCCTTTGTAGAGCGATATATTCTGTGGGATATGGCTGTCCATCCCGGTTTTCACCACAAAATCCGGGATCTTAGCGAAAGTCTCAAGAGTGGCCTCACGGTAAAGCGCGCGACCTTCCATGGTGTTATGATCCTGAGTGATCGCTAACTGATATGTCTCAGAAAGAACTTCAATCGTGGCACCAGGCAACACAAACTCAGTGGCGCTCTGACGCAGCTTGTAGGCATCAAAACCACGTCCTTTGTTATCTTCACCCGAACCGACAAATCCAAGGCCAGGCTGACCGTAGCCAAGAGGAATGGTGATGGAGTTTGAAACATGGCCAGGCGCCTCAATGGCAGGAAGGATAAGCTCAGAGCCGTTGACCTTCACTTTGACGAGTTGGCCAATCTTCAGGCCCAATCGGCGAAAGGTGACACTGCCGATCCAAGCGGCGTTATCCCAAGTGAGTTTGGTGATTGGGTCTGGAGCTTCCTGAAGCCAAGCATTGTTGGTGAATCGTCCATCAAATACACCTGCATCTGGAGTCAGCACCACTTCCAAGGAACTATCCGTCAGAGGAGCAGCCACTTTGGCTTTAGCAACCATAGCCGCTACAGCGCCCGTATTGATCACGCCCGTAGCTTTGAGATAACTGGAGCCTTTCAGGAAACCATCCCGAACAGTGAAGTTCCATTTCACTTCGTCCAGACCCCCTGCGATGATTGCAAAAGTGTCACGGACAGCCTGATAAGAAGGATCTTCAGGCGTCGCCGCAACTGCATCTGACTTGGTCATTTCAGCAGGACCCAATTTCTTGCGACCCAGCAAAGCCAAAAGCACTTCGTTTTCGCTGGCTCCGTTATACAGCGGTTGGATCATCGGCTGGACGATGGAATAGCAACCATCAGCGGCACGCACGTCGCCCCAAGATTCGAGGTAATTAGCAGCTGGGATGTGTAACATCGCAGCTTTAGCCGTCGTGTTAGGTAGCATTCCGAGATGCACTACTTTGACGCCTTTGCTCTTAATGGCTGTGGCAACGCTCGCCGGAGCATCGTAAAGGAGACTTGACCCAGTCAGTGAGACAAGCGTCTTGACTGATCCAGAGGAAAGAGCTGCCTCTAACTCAGCAGAAGAACCGAGGACAGCTTCAGCACCACCTTGAAGAAGTTCTATAGCCGTACCGTAAGCACCAAGGACATTATTGATCGCAGCGACCAAGGCATGAACCTCAGCGCCATAACGTGAGCCAGCCAGAACGACTGACTTTCCTTTATGATCGACAAGGTCACGGACAGCCGGAGCTAACCACTCCTTCAAAGCAGCAGGAGCGGCATCTGCGAGAGCTTTGGCTTCTTTAATGTCCAAAAGATCAGCGACGACAGCGGCAGCCGAGGCAATCAAGCTAGCGGCAAGCGGCTTGCGATGATCCGCCATACCACCTGTGACCGTGTAACGATTTTCCAAGGAGTAGAGACGGTTCATTTCTCCACCGGGGGTATCGATCCCACGTTGATTGGTGAAGTGTTTGATTGCCTCACCCGCAACTGGGTCAAGGCCCAAGAAATCGCAATCCAAACTGAGAATTCGCAAGGCTTTGCTGAAACGCACAAAAGTTTTCACCCCAGCGCCCAAGACTTCTTGGTTAGCACTTTGTTGACCTTCATTGCCAGTCGCTTCGTAGCCAAAGAGCTGTGCCTGAGGGTAAGCCACCTTCAATTCACCCAGAAGGCGATGAAGCGTCGGTGAAGATGTGTGACCTACCACGACAGCCAATGAGGCGCCTGAGTCCTTTTTGGCGTCGGCTGTAACTGCTTCCAGAGCTTTGTTGGCACCTCCCCAAGTCGATTTTTTACCATCAATGAGTGGATGCTGAGAGCGCTCGGGATCGTACAGATTGAGAACCGATGCCTGAGCAAAACTGTCCAAACCACCGGCAAGAGGATGCAATGGATTACCTGCCAAATGAGTTGGACGGCCTTCATGCGTCGTGACGACCATTGGCACAGCACCAGTTGCGGTCGGCATGGCCGTTGCATAGAGCAGCGGTTTCCCTGGAATAATCCACTCAACATGCTGCGTGTAAGGCAGAATGTTCGTCAAGGGACGACGGCAGGCAGCGAGACCCATCATCGCAGTTGAGGCGCCCATGAGCTTCAGGAAGTCACGACGCGAGTTCGCGCGCTCTTCCTCATTCAGGGTGTCACCAGCGGGAAACTCCACACCGAGTTTATTGAGAAATTCTGAGCGGCTCTCCAATTCATCAGCGCTGCGCCAGTAGCGTTTGCCGGTTTGGGTCTCCTCAGGGTGCTGCCAAATGCGTTTCATGTCAGATGTATAAAAGGGCTCAGGTTTTAGCGATGGCAGGCTGTGCAGGAATCAGGCGGCTGCACCTGCCAGTGTTTCTTGAGCTGCGTACCCACTTCGAGTTGGGTCACCTTCTTGCCAAAAGTGGTATCAGCTAATGCGAGTAAATCTTCGAGGCCATTCGCAGTTTTTCCCTCACCGATGACGCTTGCGATCTCATCGGCTTTCACCCCTTTACCCAGCAGACTCTGGTAAAAAGCACTGCGATCAAGCTGTTCTGGCTTGTAATTCAGGTTGGTTACCTGATCCAATGGGCGAAGATTCTTCTCTGGATTACGATGGCAATCGAGGCACCAGCCCATAGACTGAGGCTCAGCGTGCTTCACCACTTCCATTTCATTGATCTGACCATGGCAATTTTGGCAGGAGATACCACGATTTAAGTGCGCGCTATGATTGAAATAAACGTAGTCAGGAGCTTTGTGAACCTTCACCCACTCGATTGGCTTACCAGTTTCATTGGCCTTGATCACCTTCTCCAGTTTTGGGCTGGCAGACTTGATATTACCTTTGCCCGGCCCATGACAATTATAGCAGGTTTGGTTGGTCGGCACGTTCGCGTGGCTAGAATTCTCGACAAAAGAATGGCAGTAGCGGCAGTCGAGACCGAGCTGGCCAGCGTGTACTTTATGTGAGAATGGCACAGGCTGAGTTGGTTCGTAGCCAACCCGTGTGTATTTAGGCGTGAAATAATACGGCACCGCCAAGCTGGCGCCGAAAACGATGAACCCAGCCGCAACGGCTAGCTTCAAAGGCAGCCAATTGGTCCAGCGCGGAAAGAAGTTACCCATAATGTGTCAGTTTCAGGGCTTGTGAAATTTTTCACAAGCAGGCTTCAGAATAGAATTCGATCCAGTTTTTGCAAGGCTGGAAATCAAAAAGTCATTCTTTTTTATTCTGTGCGGCGTTTGTGTGATTTCACTCTATCAACCGTCCCAAAAGTAAGGAACCACTCGCTGCATCTGTTCCATGCGAGCGAGTGGTTCAATCAAGGCCGAACTTACCGTGAATCCATCAAGGATTCGGTTCTAAAACGACCTGACCGCTCAGCACGGTAGAAGTTTTGATCGTCTGACCAGGTTGAGGGAGCTGCGGCACCAGAACAAAGCCTGCTGCTTTCCATTCAGTTGGTGAGATTTTTGCCATAACCCCTTGGTAAGTCAGGTTGCGAATCAATTCTTTCCGTGAGTTCAGAATATCGACTTTACCATTGAAAGATCCAGCAGGCTTAGCAGGCAGCACAAAGGTCAGCTTATTCGGGTTATTCGTAGGTAGGCCAATCACTTGCGTAGTCTTGAGAGGTGCTGGGTTAGTGATTGACAGAACTAACGTATCCAACTCACTCGTCAGTAATCCGCCTTCGGAGAAGACTAAGCGTGCATTAATGGTTTTATTGTTATTATTAACCAAGCCGCGAACGACGTCGCCATTTGCAACAGGCGAGTATCGACCACCAAGGACATCCATGGTGATTGGAGAGAAGCCTTCATGATACAAAAGCGCTTTCACTGGCGAGGGAGCCGCTACTTTATTCCAGGTCACTGAACCGTTAACAAAGCCGTTGGCATCAATGACTGGAACCCCGTGCAAGGTGCCCAAGATCGGCGTAAAGGACGCAAAGACCGGCATTTTACCATCAGCTCCCAGGATCGTCGCCAGAGTAAAGGCATTTCCATCAGCCGTGCGGCCAGCTCCCGTGATCTTGCCATCCTTAGCCAGAGCCATGGTCGCAAAACCATTGCCCTGAGGTATTCCTAAGACACCCACTTGAGGGGCGCGAAGCTCAAAGAGCATCGTGTAATCGCCCAGATTCGGAGGATTCACTGTCGTTGAATAGCCCAAACGTACGCCTGTTCCTGGTGCAGTCAAAGGCACCGTTTGCGGATCCGTCAGAACAGCGGTCATGATTCCAGTGTCGGTCACGGTGAAGTCTAATCCCAAATTGGATTGTCCAACTTTGCGCTTAAAGACCGCGGTTCCTTTGACGTCTGGCACAGAGGTGCCGACGATGGTAGGAATCACCGAGCCAGTGGCACTAGCACTCAGCCCACTGAGATTCAGTTTGAGTGTGTAGGTGCCTGCAGGTGTGATCGCCAGATCCACACGGCCGCCCATGTCCATGGTAGCTGGAGCACGATCAAGAAGTCCAACGTAAGTCCCTTGCACTCCTGGTGGCAACGCGAGAATCCTGATCTGAACGCTCGTTTTAGTTACCGTGTTGACTTGAGCCAGAGGTTTGCCTTCAAAATCAAATGTGTTGAAAACATTTGACGCTTTAATGGAAACATTTGTAACGGTTCCAGCAATGGTTGGCTTGCCTGTAATGAGCCCCGTCTTTGCATTGATAATCAATCCCTTCGGCAAATTAATCGCCTCAAACTTGGACGGCAAGGTGCGCAAATTAGAGCCTACAACAACTTGGTAGCTGTAAGGAACTCCGACAACACCTGAAGGCAAGCTGAATGGATTTGCACCAGGGATAGTTGGCGCGGCATCAGGAACTGACAGATCCTGACGGAATGCATCCATAAACAAGGTTGATTCACCCGTTTTTATAACTCGGCAAATATAACCTCTGCTATCACTAGGCTTCACATTTTTGATCGTCATCGCAGGCGTCTGTGTACCAATAATGGACGGACCTTCATTAATCAGACTCGTCTCCAGACCATCACTATAACGCCACTTGTAGCTCAGCCTTGTTCCCGGCGGAGATGCCGCCACAACGCTCATGACAACATCGCCCGATTCAACCACTCGAAGCGCCGGCTGAGAATCAAGCACGAAGACTTCAGCCACCGTCGATGTCGTCGATCCAGCATCATTTGAGACAAAACAGGTGTATTTTGCGGCAGAGGCCAAAGTGGCCACGAACTTATAGTTGCTGGATGTAGCATTTGGAATGTTCTTATCATTACTCTTCCATTGATACTTGAGTCGTTCACCGGTGCTAAGTGTGGTCAATGTCACTTCCTGACCTAACCGTGCGAATTGGGAAACGGGCTGATCCAGAGAGGCAATGCGAGGCTGAACATCGTCATCTTGGATCGTCAAAGTGAAAACATTTTGCCCTCCTAATGCAATCGTTCCAGAGGGAGTACCCAAGTTAAGTGTCAGCAGATCATCCGCTTCACTCGAGGAATCATTCACCACTGGAATTCGTATCCAGAAACTTGTTTGGCCAGGAGGGAAGCTAACCACGGAAGGCAGGCTGCCATAATCCTTGCCTGCCTCAGCGACTCCAGCGGTAGGGGGATCACCAGCCAGTGTAGGGATGACTGGCACTGTCACCAACTCAGAGGATGGCGCAGAGAGCTCAACCGCTACGAAATAGGAGCCAATGCCTTCACTTGTCGTTGCAGAGGCTAAGGAGAAGCCTACACTTATGGCAGGCTGAATTCCTAGGGTTTTAAAGACCGCAATCTTACCGTAGGTCTTGATGCCATTCACCACAGCAAACGCTTGAAAGGCATATTGGGTTCCTGACTCAAGTCCCAAGAGGCTTTCATTGATCTGAACTGCACCTTCCGTATCAAAATCAGCACTAGGAATCAACGTCGAGTCGGCGAGCCTACCGAGTGGCCAATAGCTGAACCCAGTGGCTGCCCCTGATTGAGTCACCAAGAGTTCAGCATTGATAACGGCTGAATTAGAGGTGACGCTAGTAGCGGCAAGTGTTTGCACAGCAACGGTATCCAGCAGATCCAATCTCCAAAGGTCATTAAAGCTGTTGGCGGCATTCGCGCCACCGAACAGGTAGAGGTCACCCATGAAATCGATGTAGGCTGCTGAACCACGACGCGCGCCAGGTGCGTTTGGAGCTTCCCCGACGAGAAGGGTGCCATAGACCCCTGCCGCAGTCGGGCTCTTGAGAAGTGTCCATGACTTAGTGGATAAATCCAAGCGCCACAAATCATTGATCAAGCCGGACTTGGTTTGTCCACCGAAGAGCCAAACTTCCTGATTGCCAGTAATCCAAGTCATCGAACCAGCTCTGCCGCTTGGTTCATTGGCAGGATTCGTCACACCCAGCAAGCCTGAAACAGCAGGCGCGCCGAGCGCTGAACTGCCCTTGATCCATGACCAACGGTTCGATTCGGGATAGTAAACCCAGAGGTCATTGAGGAACCCTAGTGTCTTTGGCGCTGCCCCTAATCCATTACCACCATAAAGATACAGCAAGCCTTCACGGTCCACCCAGCCTGAGGCAAAACTACGCGCTCCGGGGTTAGCGATACTGGAGATGCCATTCAGTTCACCATAAACTCCCACGGCATTCAAACCGCTTTCTCCACTGACCCATGTCCATGTATTCATAGCAGGGCTATACTTCCACAAATCATTCAGCGGACCGGAAGCGGTGCCTGTTCCTGGTTGGCCTAAACCACCAAACAACCAAAGAGTGTTTTCACCATCCACCCAAGCTGTGGCACCCTGCCTTGCCCCCGGTGTGCTCGTGCTTGAGGCAGCTCCCTTGACACTATAGGTGCCGTTCGCATTCACGATTGATGACCCCTTCCACCATGTCCACTGAGCTGAGATTGGATTAAAGGACCAAAGATCATTGAGCACACCTGCTTTGGCGCTTGTCGCATCAAAGCCATTGCCTCCGAACATCCAGAGTGTGCCATCCTGATTTACCCAGGAAACACCACCGCTGCGTGCTCCAGGCAGATTGGTAGGGGCACTAGATCCTTGAGCGCCATAGTTAGCCTTGGCATTAATACCATTGCTTCCTGAAACCCAAGTCCATAGCCCAGTCGTGGCATCGCGCTTCCACAAGTCATTCAAGAGACCCGTGACTTGACCTTGAGCAAAGCCTTGACCACCAAAAATCCACAGTGTGCCATCAGGCTCTGCCCAGGAAACAGAATCACCACGGGCACCCGGCATGTTTCCAAGACTTTCGACACCTCGGCTACCATAGACACCGGGGA
>Ga0164294_10002620_pt1 | contig 16211 bp, 14 predicted proteins | sample GEODES005metaG_FD_111479 | JGI IMG/M metagenome (GOLD analysis project Ga0164294, IMG submission 111479) | Oligotrophic lake water microbial communities from Sparkling Lake, Wisconsin, USA - GEODES005 metaG | ecosystem: Environmental > Aquatic > Freshwater > Lake | place: USA: Sparkling Lake...
TCTGTTGCTAATTTAATTAGAGCGCATAAAGTTCACACAATAACTGCTGTTCAGTCAGAATTGTCTTTGTGGAGCAGGCAAGATGAAAAAGATATCTTGCCCACGTGTGCCGATCTCGGAATTGGATATGTGGCTTACTCTCCTCTTGGTCGAGGTTTTCTAACTGGTAGTGTTGATAGCCGTGCAGGACTCGATCCAAAAGACACTAGACAGAGTCATCCTAGGTTTTCTAATGAAAACATAGTTCATAACAATAGGATGTCTGAGCAAATTAAAGCTCTGGCTAAAAGCAAGGGCGTTACTTCTGCCCAGTTGTCCTTAGCTTGGGTTCTCCACCAAGGGGAAAACGTTGTTCCAATTCCTGGCACAAAGAATATTTCAAGAGTTATTGAAAATATTGCGGCTTCAAATATCGTGCTTAGTGCAGATGAATTGAAACTACTGGATGAAATCGCGCCAATAGGTAGCGTAAAAGGTGAAAGATATCCTGAAGCTAACCTAGCGCATATTGATCGTTAGCACGCCTGTTGAAATTGAAATGAGTCATCTTTAATTCGGGTTAAGCCCTAGATAAGTAAGTACTAAAACAGTTAAAGTTATTTTTTAGGGGGGGTCTATGAATCAACTAAGTGGTGCATTAGCCAAGGGTATCAAGGCTGTTGGATATATTCCTAATGAGGATCGTCCAGCTTTCAAAATGGCTATCCATGAAGTCGAGGGAAAATGGTACCTATATTGTGCGCACTTTTGGCACAGTGGTTGGTCGATCACAGATATTACTGATCCAGCTGCTCCTAGGTTTGTTCGTTTCATAGATGGCCCAGCCAATACGTGGACTTTGCAAGTCCAAATTGCAGATGGGTTGATGATTACTTCCATGGAAAAGATTCCTGATGGATGGGGAGGAGATCCCGACGGCAACTATGGAGAAGGGTTTTATATTTGGAGTTTGAAGGATCCAGAAAACCCGGCTTTGCTAGGCCAATACAAAACTGGAGGTAGTGGAACGCATCGAAATTTTTATGACGGGGGAAAGTATGTCCACACAACTGCACTTCCTGAAGGGTTCGATGGTCATATTTACGTTGCAGTAGATATTTCGGACCCTGCTAATCCTAAAGAGATTTCAAAGTGGTGGCGTCCAGGACAGTGGCTTGCGGGTGGTGAGCCCGGAGTTCCTTTTGGAACTTTGTTGCATGGAGGTGCATATGTAAAAGGAGACAGGGCCTATTTGCCATACAGCGCTGGTGGATTTGTAATATTAGATATTTCTGACATTACCCAACCAAAAATGGTGAGTGATCTTCCATTCTCTCCCCCATTTCAAGCTTTTATAGCTGTACACACTGCTATACCCTTAATCGGCAGACCGCTTGTGATTGTGAACTCAGAGGCTATAGCAGAGCAGGGCGATGAGGATCTAGGCTACGCCGGAATCGTGGATATTTCTAACGAAAAAGCGCCTCGACTCATTTCTTTATTTCCTCAGCCTACACCTCCTGAAGGTTTAAAAGTTTCAAATTTTTATGAGCGTCCTGGTCGTTTTGGGCCACACAATCAACACCAGTGGCAGTCCCAAAAGACGCTCTATTTTGATGAAAACATAGTCTTTTTGACGTATTTCAATGCTGGTTTGCGGGTGTATGACATCTCTGACCAGCGAACACCTAAAGAAATTGCATATTTTCTTCCCCCTGATCCTGAAAAGCGTTTGGGGCCTTTACCTAATTCTGGATTGGTAACTCAATCTGAAGATGTGTTGGTCGACTCTCGCGGTAATATTTTTGTCTCAGATAAAAATCGAGGTATTTGTGTACTTAGGCTTGAAAGCCAATCAAAATAAAGGTGTATCAAATGAAAACTTTTGTAAAAACAATCACTTTTCTAGCGGCGGTAATTTGCATGCCAATAGGTGCACAAACTACTAAACCTCCAATTGCTCAGCAGTACTTAGATGGCCAAGTCAAGATGGCCACCCCTTTCAATTACAACGGACCAGTTATTTCTTTGCGGTATTCAACTTTTCTCGGAAAAGCTGGAGTAACTCCTGAGTTGTACGAAAAACTTTGGGCACGTCTTAAACAAGATACCAATGGAAAAATCATTATTCAACCGTTTTGGTCAAACTCTTTAGCTGATGCGCAAACTGGGGGTTTTGAATCTGTTGCATCCGGTATTGCTGATATGGGTACGTGTTACACACAATTAAATACGGGTGGTTTTGACTTGCACTTTGGCATCCAACTTCCTGGTTTGTTATCGGATTCAAGTGTAGGTTCTATGGTTTTTACGGAAATTTACGCTAAATACCTTCGAGATGTTTACGAAAAACGAAATGTCTATTTAGCACGTGTTGGCTTAACGCCGGCGCAACAGTTGTTATCAAAAGAGCCAATCAAAACGTTTGATGATATGAAATCTAAACGTGCATGGTCAGTCGGTAAAGTCGCTAATCTTGCAGTTGCCTCACTAGGGTTGACGCCTGTCTCTCTCAAAATATCAGAACTTTATCCTGGTTTTCAAAGTGGAGTGATTGATGTTGCACCTATGCATGACGCAGGTGCTACTTTGTTTCGTCTTACTGACATAGCTAAATACCGTACACCAGTCAATCTTTGGACAAATCCAAACGAGCATTGCATCAATAAAAAGCGTTGGGACGAAATGCCGCAACCAGTACAAACCTATCTTTACCACTGGTTTCAAGTATGGACTCAAGTTGAATCGCAACTTTATTTCGATCAAGAGGCTAGTCGATCAAGAGAGTTTATGAATCAAAAGGGTATCGTAACGTTTGAATTTACCGATGCTGACAAGAGAAAAGTTAATGATGCTTATACGAAAGTATCTAATGAATGGGTGGCAGAGCAAGAAGGCGCTGGTCGTCCTGCTAGGGCCATGGTGGCAGAAATTAGACGTTTAAAAACTGCTTATGAAAGCTTGACACCAGACCAAAGAATGGAAAAAATTCTTCAATCACCAGCTAGTGGAACCATGCCATTGAAGCAATGAAGTTGATCTCATTCGTGAGCGTTATTTATAACTTTACGAGAGGCTGGCATGTTAAAAAATCTATTAGCCATCAATAGGTGGTTATTTGTAAATGGCGCCGGCTGGTGTGTTGTGACCATCAGCGCTCTTATCTCTATAGAAGTAATTATTCGCGCTTTCGGCGGAGAGGGATTTGTCTGGCTGATTGATGTGACCGGGTTGATATTACTTATTTTCTTTTTCATGACTATCCCTCATTCATGGCATACAGACTCACATGTACGGATGGACTTGATTTACAACATCTTGCCAAATTGGATACGTAAATGTGTGAATCTTGTTGGGTTACTTGGAGCACTAGTTTTTACGGGGGCGATTGGACTGCGGAGTGCATTAGAGGTTGAACACATGTTCAAAGTCGGCGTCGCTAGCCAAACAATTTCAATCATCCATTGGCCTTTTGCTGTTGCCATATCAATTTGTTCTCTACTTGCACTACTTGGTGCGATAGCGTCATTTCTTTATCCGAACGATGATGGGCCTGAAATGGCTGATGCAGAGGTATAAGAATGGACTTTACTCAAATTGGCATTATGGCTTTTGGCATTTTGATCTTTCTAGTCATTATGGGCGTTCATATTGCTTGGGCCACTTCTGTAGTTGCATTCGGTGGGCTTTGGGCATTATTTGGTTTAGAGCAGGCCGCAACACAATTCTTTACTACTGCATTTAGTACGGGAAGTGAATTTTTATTCGCCTCAATTCCGTTGTTTATTTTTATGGGTCAGATAGTAAGTCAGTCTCGCATCGGAGAGGACTTATTCGCCTCAATGTACCGCTTCTTAGGCCATCTACCTGGAGGATTACTCGTCACAACGATTGGCGCTTGTGCTGGATTTGGTGCAGTAACTGGTGTTAGCTCTGCTGCAGTTGGCACAATGTCTAGGATTGCACTTCCAGAGTTGCGTCGTTACAAATATGACATGACACTATCAACTGGATCCTTGGCATCAGCAGCGACCATAGCAATCATGATTCCTCCAAGCCTTTTAATGGTTTTATATGGACTTTGGACAGAAACATCAATAGGCAAGCTGTTTCTCGCTGGAATTGTTCCCGGTATTTTGACTGCGATTATTTTTTCACTTTACGTGGTGATTAGATGTCGATTGAATCCTGCACTTGGTCCTAAAGGTCCTTCGTTTTCTCTGCGCGAGAAAATGACATCTTTATTGAAGGTAATTCCGATCGTTGTAATCTTTACAGTCGTAGTTTTGGGAATGTATGTTGGTTTATTTACGCCAGGAGAAGCCGCAGCTGTTGGCGTCTCATTTACTGTTTTTGTTGCATTAGCAATGAGAAGAATCGGTTGGAGTGATTTGCGTATAGCTGTTGAATCTACCGTCAAGCTATCTGCCATGATTTTTTGCGTACTAATTGCAGCAAGCGTTTTAGCTAGATTCTTGGTAGCTACGCAAGTTACAACTATGGTGACTGACGCGATTCAATCTGTTGGACTGAATCGTTATTTAGTTCTATTTCTTATTTACGTGTTGTACTTGATACTTGGGTGCCTTCTTGATGCGTTTGGAATGATCTTATTAACGCTCCCTTTCGTATTTCCCATCATTATTCATCTTGGCTTTGATCCTGTATGGTTTGGAATAGTTTTGGTCCTCCTAACTGAAATTGCGCTAATTACCCCTCCAGTTGGTTTAAATGTATTTATCTTGTCTAAGATGACAAAAGACGCAACTATGGCCGAAATTTTTAAAGGCGCTATGCCATTTGTACTGTTGTCATTAGGTGTAGTTCTCTTACTAACAGTGTTCCCAGGAATAGCTCTATGGCTTCCTAACACCATGATTCATTAAGTGGTTTCTTGAGCGAATGTAGTTTTTCTTCTGCTGGATGGGTATGTAAAAGTGGACAACTTGTTCCAGCAGATTTAATTCAACTCCCACTTGATAACCCATGTCCTGAATGTGATACGTATCGATTTTTGGATCTGGCAAAAACACGTTCCGAAAAAACAGCTGCCGGGCAGGCGTGTATTTTTTGCATACCTAAAAGTGGACTAGGGTCAATCGCTTTCAAAATTGCATTAGATCAAGCATTTAAAGTAAATGAAAGAGCAACTAGAGAATGGCTTGATACGGCTGCTTCCTCAAGTGCCAGCAACACTGACTAGTAGTTAAAGAATATTTAGAGGCAGGGCGGTTTCAAAATCGAAGCGCAACTCTATGTTGACTCCAACGTCCATATGACTAGGGTACTCAAAATAAATTAGTAAGCTTTCATGAGCCTAAGTTCATATTACTTTGTTTGGTAAAAATCTTCCAGCTAGTCATATTGACTGCAAACTCCTTTTCAAGCCTTGTTTTAAGCAATTCACAGTTTCTAATTGTGGTTTTTTTTCCCAGTTTTTAGTGATTTTTTGAAATATATGAGTGCCTTCATGGGAAGGGGTAAGGGGGTATAAGGGGTTTTACCTGTTTGCCGATTGATCAAAGATGCCACACTGGCATTTGGCTGGATGGAATGCCTTTCCGTCTTTCCCAGCAAAAGGAGCGACAACATGACGATTTCTAAAAGTGAAGTAAGGTGTGGCATGCGCATTGATTGGGATATGCCCATAACCATGGATGACGGCAACATACTTCGTGCAGATATTTTTCGTCCCATGCAAGATGGACGGTATCCCGTGATATTGACGCATGGACCGTATGCAAAAAATTTACATTTTGAAGATGGTTATCCCAATGCTTGGAAATTAATGTGTCAGGATCATCCCGATGTTCCCAGGGGTTCAACCAATGCATTTCAAAGTTGGGAAGTGGTCGATCCGGAAAAATGGGTGCCCGATGGTTTTGTTTGTGTGCGTGTAGACAGCCGAGGTGCGGGACGCTCGCCAGGTTTTATGGATAATTTTTCTCCAAGAGAAACGCAAGACTATTACGAATGTATCGAATGGGCGGGCGTACAAGAATGGTCGAATGGAAAAGTCGGACTGAATGGCATTTCGTATTACGCTATCAATCAGTATTTGGTTGCTAGTCTCAATCCTCCTCATCTAGCCGCTATTTGCACTTGGGAGGGTGCTGCAGATTTTTATCGCGATGGTTCTTACCATGGCGGTGTCCCATCCTCTTTTTGGGGTAACTGGTACGACATGCAAGTCAAAGTGGTTCAGCATGGTTTGGGTACCAACGGGCCTGTAAGTCGAATGAATGGAGAGTTGGTTTGTGGTCCTGAAACACTCACGCCCGAAGAGTTAGAAAAAAATCGTCTGGATTTAAAACAAGCTATTCATGAAAATCAGCTTTGTACTAAATATTTTGAACAACGATCAGCTGATTGGTCAAAGATCAAGGTACCTCTGTTTTCTGCAGCAAGTTGGGCTGGGCAGGGCTTGCATCCAAGGGGTAATTACGAGGCATTCATGAACGCCGCATCTAAACAAAAATGGTTAGAAATTCATGGCCTTGAGCATTGGACACACTTTTATACCGACTATGGTGTGCAGTTACAAAAAAAGTTCTTCAATTATTTTTTAAAAGGTGAAAAAAATGGGTGGGACAAACAACCGCCGATACAAATGCAGCCGCGTTATCCTAATGAAACTTTTGGACTTCGATATGAAAATGAATGGCCGCTTCAAAGGACGCAGTGGACGCATTATTGGTTGGATGCTAAAGAGCTTAGTTTAAATACCGACCATGCGCCCAAGCAGGAGTCTCATAAAACCTATTTGCCTTCCAATCAAGGCATTACATTCAAAACCCAGCCCCTAAATAAACAAACAGAATTGCTTGGTCCAATTTCTGCCAAGTTATTTGTTTCATCCAAAACCAAAGATGCAGATTTATTTTTAATCGTTCGCGTATTTGATATTGAAGGCAAAGAGTTGGTTTATCAAGGAACGGTGGACCCGCACACACCCATTGCGCAGGGTTGGTTGCGTGTTTCGCATCGTAAACTCGATCCACAAAAGACGTTACCTTATCGACCCTATCACACTCACGATGAAGTGCAATACATCAAAGAAGATGAAATTGTAGAAGTCGATGTGGAGATTTGGCCCACAGGCCTAATCATGCCGCCAGGATTTCAAATTGCATTAACGATTCAGGGGCGAGACTATGAATGGGAGGGCACAGGTGTGCGTTACACCAATTTTAAAAATGAACTCAAGGGATGCGGCCCATTTTTGCATGACGACCCCGTTGATCGTCCGCCTGCTATCTATAACGGTGAGGTCACTTTGCATACAGGCGGGAAGTATCAAAGTTATTTAATGCTGCCTATTATTCCGGCCTGAAGCTAACTAAAAACGCAGTGCTCGATTGCGAATCCCAAGCAATCGGGCTGCGTTGATTCCCAATATATCTTTACGCTCTAAAAGGCTCAAGTCTGAACTTTGTACAAATTCAACAGGATTAGCCTCGGACATATCGTAAGGATAGTCTGTGCCCATCATCACATGCTTGCTACCATATTGATCGACTAAAAATTTCAAATGCAAAGGATCAAAAACAATAGTATCGAAAAATAGTTTTTTGAGCGATCGACTTGGAGGATGCGTCAAGCATTGTCTGCAATCGGGTCTCGCATGATATGCGTGCTCCATTCTTCCTGCATAACTGGGTAAATAACCACCGCCATGTGCGATACATATTTTTAATTTTGGATATTTTTCTAAAACACCTTCAAAAATTAAATTACTTACGGCAATGGTGGAATCCATGGGATTACCCACAATATTGACCAAATAATGTTCGCTCAGTCGCTTGCCTTCGGTAGTTCCAAGTGGATGCATGAATATCAAAATTCCCAACTCTTGCGCAGTAGCAAAAAATTTATGATATCGAGTATCGGATAGCTCAATGCCGTTGACGTTCGTGCCAATTTCAATGCCACGCAAACCTAATTTTTTGATGGCGCGTTCCATCTCTGCTATCGCCATTTTTGGATTTTGAAGTGGCACCGTTCCGATACCTACAAAACGATCAGGGTGCATAGATACGATTTCAGCGATGGAATCATTGACTATTCTGGCGGCGTCTCGTCCGACTTCATCGGGTGCCCAATAATAATATTGGTGGGGAGCAGGTGAAATCGCTTGTACGTCAATTCCGCTTGCGTCCATATCGGCCAAACGATCTTGAATCGATGTGAGTTTGCTGTGCAATGTCGCCATTTGTTGACGATTAACTTCCCTTGATTTCTCAGAAGCAAATCCAAAAATAGGATCGGTCTTTGGGTTATATAGCGATTGAACAATGTGATCTGCTTTTTCTAAATGCGTATGGCAATGAATATCCACCGTGAAAAAGCGTCCTTTTTTATTTTTTAAAACCTTATTTGTTTTTATATTTGATGGCGAGCATTTAAACGTTGAAATCATGGTGTTTTACTGTTGAGATCTGAAATGTTGGAGCCATAAAGCGGGTAATTGAATACCGTCTACTGCATGGGGTTGATCGCTGAGTCTTTCAAAACTATGAAGTGCCGCTTCAACCAAGGGAAGCGAACTACCCAATCCTTTGGCTTCTTCGCACATTGCTTTGAGATCTTTGGTCAGCGTTGCGATGGTGAAGTGTGCGGGACCTGTATCTTTTTCTTGCAGTGCCTGTGCAATTGCGTCGCCTTTCATGCGCAACATATTAGGTCCACCAGAACTTTCCGACAAGATACTGATCATTCGAGCAGGATCAATATTCAAATGATCGACCAGTGTTAACGCTTCAGCTAACGCTTGCCAGTAAACAATGAGTGGAAGATTTATGGCTAATTTAAGACTTGCACCGGCCCCAATGGGTCCAGCATGCTCAATGCGCCGACATAAGTGCGAAAGAAGAGGTCGAACATTTTCTATGTCTTCATCGAGCCCGCCCACCATGGCCATGAGTTGGCCATTGAGAGCTGTGGATGAGGTTCCGCCAACGGGTGACTCCACCATTCGTGAGCCTTTTGCCAGGATACGTTGATTGAGTTTGACTTGTGATTCAGGACGAACTGTGCTCATCTCAACAAAAATTTTATTTTTGTTATTGCCTGTAAGTAGTCCATTGAATCCGAAATAAACATCGTCAATTGCTTCGGCATCTGTCAATATGGACAGAACAACATCGACTTGCTGGGTCATCTCAATTGGAGAGTTACACCAAACAGCACCACGGTCGTTTAAATGTTGCGCTTTATCGCGGGTTCGATTCCAAATGAAAACATGGTGATGGGTTTCGATTAATCGTTGAGCAATTGCACTGCCAAGCTTTCCTGTTCCAACCAGGCCCACAGTTTTTAAAGAATCATTGACAGCAAGGGGCACAGATTTATTATCAATTCATGTATTTGACAAGCCATGTCGATAAGGCAGGAAATTCAACCACTAAACCCAAACACACTAGCATCATTAAAAGATAAGGCATCACACCAGCGAACACTTGGGTCGAAGTGATACTTTTTCCAACTGATGCTGCCACTGTAAAAACACACATACCAAAAGGCGGTGAGACCAAACCAACTTCAACAGCAATTACTAAAACAACGCCAATCCAAAGTGGATCAAACCCCATACCTGTCAATATTGGGAAGGCAATGGGCACGATCAACAACAAAATCGATGCTGAATCTAAAATACAACCCAGAAAAAGAATGATGCCGATGAATGCCCATAAGATGCCCATGCCAGACCATGCCGAGGCTCGAAACCATTGGTCTAATCCTTGTACCAAACCACTCAATGCAACCATGCGTGAATACATTTGCGCGCAAACCAATAACAACATGATAGAGCCGGTTGTCATTCCAACTTCATAAACGGCCTTTTTAAATCCTGGCATGTCTAATTGCTTTTTACTCACTGCAATAATGATCGCACCGATTGCACCAACGGCTGCTGATTCGTTGGGAGTGAAGTAACCCGAATAGATGCCGCCTATGACAACCATGATTAAAAGCATTACAGGCCATGGTTTAAAAAGAATAACCATTTTTTGAGCAAAACTCTGAGCATCGGCCTCTTGGTCATGTTGTTTGAGATGCGCGCCTACCCATTCTGGTTTCCAATAACCGATCAAAAGAATCCCTATACAAAAAATAACTGCCATCAACAGGCCAGGGATCACGCCAGCAATAAATAATTTTCCAATCGAGACTTGCGTCAAAATTCCATATATGATGAAAAGGATACTTGGTGGAATCAACATACCTAAAATGGAAGAGCCCGCCACAGTGCCTAATGCAAAGCGTTTGTCATATCCCATTTTTAGCATGGGTGGATAAGAAATCTTTGAAAAGGCAGCAGCAGAGGCCATGCTCGAACCGGTAATGGCAGCAAATACTGCATTACCCATTACAGTTGCCATGGCCAACCCACCGCGTACCTTGCGAACCAATACATTGGCCGCGGCAAATAATTCTTCACTCAAGCCATTGCCAAAAACAGCGCCCATTAAAACAAATAAAGGAATCACACCAAACTCATAGCTTTGAAGGGAGCTAAAAAAAGTTGTTGCGAGTAAATTGATGGCTGTACTGGGTTGTCCTGTGATGATCCATAAACCCACCACACTCATAAGTCCTAATGCGACAGAAACATAGACTCCACAAAGAATCATGAGCACCATCAAAAAAGTGATTATCAAAACTACTGTGCTGTTATCCATAATTTTTATGACTTTGTTCCTACTGTTTTTTCGTGATTCAACGTCTGCATGATGAATTCGATAATCATGAATCCACAACCCAAAAATATAGACAACCACAAGGGGCCAGCGGATAAATCGAGTGCGCCATTGCCAACGGTTTCATTGTTTTCCCAAGCAATGAGCATAGGCTTCCAAATTGAATAACACGCCAAGAAGAAGACAAGGATGCCAATTAAATTTCCAAACGCAAAAAACATTTTTTTTACGCCTTTTGACAACCATTCATCAAAGAGCGGAGAGCGCAAATGTGCGCGTTGTCTGAGTATCCAAGGTATTTGCATAAAGGTTGCAAAGGGTAATGAGTAAGCAACTAGTTCTGCGGTCCCCTCCATTGGCTTATTCAAAAGAGTTCGTCCAAGAACATCGGCAACGATCCAAAGTGACAAAGCCACTGACCAATATGAACCGATGCTGTACATAAAGCTCAAAAATTGCTCATAGGAGCGATTGATGGTATTCATCAATGTCTATCAAGCAATCAAAAATTACTCAAGAACCCATTTTCGAGGTGAAACGTACCCTAATTTTTCTAAATTTTTGAGATACGATTCCAAGACTTTGGTACCAGGTAGACCAGCATCATTTACTTTTTTAATTTTTTCTGCAACATAGTTATTTGGAAATAATGCAGCCCATTTTTCTTTTTCAGATTGAGTTAATTCATACACCATACCGCCAGATTCACGCCATTTTTTTAAGTCGGCATCCTGTGTATCTTTAGCATTTTTGGCTAACGACTCAGCCCAGCGATCAGCCGCCTTTTGAACGATTGCTTGAACAGGTGCGGGTAGTGATTTCCATGTATCCATATTTATACTTAATCCTTGAGGACACGCGGAGCCAAATTGTGTAATGGTCCAATATTTGGCTACTTCCCACATTTTTGCTCCAACAATAGCTTGGGGGAGGATCATGTGTCCTTCGGTCACACCACTTTGAGCACTCATATACATTTCAGGCATGCCTGAATTAACAGGTACACCATTGGCAAAGCGCACGTAATCTAGCATGGGACCAATGCCACCTAATTTGCGACCTTTGAGATCAGAAATTCCTTTTATTGGAAACGTAGACACTATGCCGTAATCTTGCACCGTAGTGATAGCCAAAAATTTTTGTCCAAACCGGCGTTCTAAAGTTTGTGTGAGGATTGGGAATTCTTCATATACAGCTTTTGAAGCTTTGAAGGTAATCAGAGGATCGCTATTACCGAATGGAACCCAGTAGTTGAAGTTGTGTAATGGGAAGCGTGATGCTTCAGCAGGAAATGTAATGTAGGAAACGTCTAAGATTCGGCCTTGAATCGTAGTTGATGTTTCGTTCATCTTGGTAACTGTGCCGCCCCAAGTTTCTACGAACTCAATGTTGTAGCCTAGTTTGCCTGCATCCGCTTTTATATCTGGAATAAAAATATCTTGTATAAATCTAACCCATGGCGCACTTTCTGGTACGTGTGGTCCTCCCACTCGTAATTTGATTGTTTGTTGGGTCTGCTGGGCTGCTACTTGTGATTGAAAACTCAAACACAAACAAACCGTACTAATGACGAAAGCACACCACGTTTTAATCGATCGAAAAGCAAGCATTTTTGTCCCCTTTAAATTTAGTTTTATATAGTATTGGTTCAATCAAGTTCGTAGGTCTTTTCAACCTGAACATTTTTTTCATCTCCTACCGCTGGAATGAAGTTAGGGGCTTTGTCATAAATCGCTAAGAATAAAGAGCCTTTATCCCCTGAAATTAAGGGCCCGTAGTAGAGACCTTTTTGTTCATATTGCATGAAACCAGGGCCAAACTTTAGTTTACTGTTCCCAATTCTCCATTCGCCTTCTAATATGTAATGAAAGACGTCACCGTCATGTCCGTGTCTTTCAACAACCACGCCTGGTTCGTGTTTTACTAAGTAAAACCAAGGCCCCAAGTTATTTTTTCCAAAAAATTTACATTGAATACCCGGTATATCGTGACCGCCAAATCCAGGCGTATCTTTGAGGAGCATCCAGTCCAACTCTGACTCGTTCGCAAAGGCAACTTTTATATTTTCAGATAATGACACATTTATCTCCTTAATAAAAATAAAAGTTTTAACATGATTTTGTTAAAAAAGCAACTTTTATTAAAAAAAAGAACGCATAATCAATCAGATCTTAGAAGTTCGTTTTCAGTACTTTTTTTAAACTTACGATTTTTGGAGGAATAAATGGAAATTTCTAAAGAAATTCATTCCAAGTCAAATGCTCACAATTACGATGTTCGCTTTGCTAACAGCGACTATCGTGAACTTCCTGTAATTGACCTGGGTCCTTTGATAAGGGGTGATGTAAATGCAGTGCAAAACATTGCAACGCCTTGGCGACAAGCCTGCGAAAACCTTGGTTTTCTATGCGTTGTAAATCACGGTATTGACAAAGTACTTATTAACAATATGGAACTGCAGTCGCGTTGTTTTCATGGCAACCTAAGCGTTGATCAAAAAATGGCAGTGAAGGTTACTCGTGATCAAAAAGGATTTATACCTTCCAAGGCCATGATCATTTCGCATTCAACTTACCACGATCACACCAAATTTGATACCGTAGAGTGCTTCGTCGCGGCAACTGATTTCCCCAGCGACCACCCCGAGGTAAAAAAAGGAACTCAGTTTTACGGCCAAACGCCTTGGCCCAATGACGACTTATTACCTGGTTTCCGTGATACGGTCTCAACATATATGTTAGAGATTAAAAAGCTTGGTATTTCTTTGCTGCCCGTATGGGAGCAAGCACTCGATCTAAAACCTGGATTCTTCAAGCCCTCCTTCATCAATCCCTATTGCTATCTGCGTATAGCCAAATACCCTAAGGCGGAATTTTTGCAAGATAACGAGTTCGGTCTCGGAGCGCATGCCGACACTGGTTTTATGACCTTTCTTCCACCCGCTTTAGAAGCTGGACTTCAGATTCTTGATACTGAAAAAAAGTGGTTTTGGCCAATCGTTCCGGAGGGTGCCATTATTGTTAATATTGGACAATTCCTAGCACGCTGGTCAAACGACCGATTTCGAGCTACTCCACACCGTGTTTTACCCCCGAAAGATACCGATAGATTCTCTTTTGCTTGTTTTGTTAATACTGACCTTGAGGCTATTGCAGAATGTCTTCCTAGTTGTCGACCAAAAGTTGGACCGAACAAGTACGAACCTCAAAGCTACAGATCTTATTTTGAATGGTATATGAAAAGGACATATGTTCACTATAACGAACTAAGCCCCTCCGATATGCCTGAAGTTCGCTCTTGATGCTAGTAATTTCTGATTGAATTTAGTTGCAGAATGCATATGCGCACACTGCTTGTGAGATTTATGCAGTGCTAACAGTCGCTTTTTTGGTTCGTAATTGTTGATAAAAATCTTCTCAGGCAAGATGCAAGTTACTAAATCTGAGCTCTTATTACAAAAGAAATTCCGCATTGGGCTAAGGTTGCCCGAAATACTAGCGTAATACCTAAATAATCTATGAGGATCATCGATTTTTTTCGACGCGGTTTAGAAAATGGAGCAAACGTACCTGCCTTCATTGATGAACGCGGAGGCCTTACTTACAGTCAGGTGAATCGTCTCAGTGAAGGCGTTGCCTCCGGCTTGTATGCTGCCAGCTGTTGCGGCCATAGCGTAGCTGTTTACAGTCCCAATGACCCTGTCGCATTTGGCGTCATGATTGGAATTTTTCGCGCGGGCTCACAATGGGTGCCTACTAATATGCGCAATGCAGTGGCCGTAAATGCGGCCTTACTGCGCACTACTGAGTGCAAGCTGTTGTTCTTTCACTCCTCTCTTGCCGAGCAAGCTGCTCAACTCATGCAAGAGGTACCGACATTGCTTAATGCAGTTTGCATTGATGATTGTCCGGACAATACTGATGTATTAACTTTGCATGAGTTCATGGCTGGTTCAGGCCTACCCTGTCCCGAGCCGCTTGATGACCCAGATCGCATTGAAACTGTTTTTCCCACTGGTGGCACTACGGGCCTTTCGAAAGCAGCGATGTGGACTCAACGGGTTTGGGAATCGTCAATCAAGGCCTTTTGGACTTGTTTACCTTCTTCAGAGCCAGCTGTGCACCTTGTTGCAGCGCCCATGACGCATGCTGCTGGGGTAGTGGCATTGATGATGATGGCAAGCTCAACGAAAAATGTCATTTTGCCCTCGGCAGATGCAACATCTATTCTTGAAGCCATCGAGAAACATAAGATCACTCACCTCTATTTGCCACCCACAGTTGTTTACAACCTGCTGGCACATCCTAGAGTTAGGCAATACAACTATTCATCTTTGCGTTGTATGGTCATAGCAGCTTCCCCCATTGCACCGGCTAAATTAAAAGAGGCTATGGAGGTATTTGGGCCCGTTATCTGTCAATCTTTTGGCCAAGCTGAAGCTCCGATGTTCATTACATTTCTCTCAACACAAGATCTGCTGACATCTCCACCAGCAAACTGGCCAGGACTTTGGGCAAGTTGTGGTCGTGCCACTTTGGGTCAGCGCGTTGAGATCATGGCAGAGGATGGCCGCATTCTGCCTATCGGCGAACGAGGCGAAATCGTGGTCAGAGGTGACCTTGTTTTTCCAGGTTACTTTAAAAATCCAAGTGCAACCGCAGAAGTATCCAATCACGGCTGGCACCATACTGGAGATATTGGCCACAAAGACGAAGCTGGGTTCATCTATATTGTCGATCGCAAAAAGGACATGATCGTCACGGGTGGGTTCAACGTCTTCAGTGCTGAGGTTGAACAAGTTATATCTGGCCACCCAGATGTGGAAGATTGTGCCGTTGTGGCCGTGCCCGACGCAAAATGGGGTGAGGCAGTTAAGGCTGTGGTTCAACTAAAGCCAGGACGCACCTTAGATCAAGCCGAATTAATTGAACTGGTTCGAAGCTCTCTTGGGTCAGTGCATGCACCCAAAACTGTTGATTTCGTAGCCCAATTACCGCGAAGTTCAAATGGCAAAGTTTTGAAACGCGATGTTCGTCAAGCGTATTGGATTGGGTCCGATCGGCAAGTCGGCTAGTTAGATTTAACTATTTAAAAATGGATCCAAGCGCAGAGATTTCTATCCATATTCAGCTTTGCCACGCATGGCGTGTTGCTAACCTCTGAAGCATACTGAGGAAAGCAGTTAGATAATGCCGAATTACTCTTCAAAACCTCTGTTTTCTTGTTTAACTTGAAGCCTTGAGAAAGTTCCAAGATGAGTACCTTATGAATGTTGTCTGATCTACAAAAGGATAAACCATGACCTTAGGCTTTAACCCGCTCGATGCCTTTAGCTTACAAGGCCAAACAGCAGTTGTGACAGGTGGCGGAAATGGTATTGGTAGAGCTGTCGCAACAGGGTTGGCGCGGTCGGGAGCGCATGTGGTCGTTATGGATCTTGATTTTTCAGCGGCGCAGTTTGCAGTCAGTGAAATTATGAAAGAAGGGCTGTCTGCAAAAGCAATCTGTGTAGATGTTAAAGATGAAGTCCAA
>Ga0164294_10002621_pt1 | contig 16210 bp, 12 predicted proteins | sample GEODES005metaG_FD_111479 | JGI IMG/M metagenome (GOLD analysis project Ga0164294, IMG submission 111479) | Oligotrophic lake water microbial communities from Sparkling Lake, Wisconsin, USA - GEODES005 metaG | ecosystem: Environmental > Aquatic > Freshwater > Lake | place: USA: Sparkling Lake...
GTATATTGACAAAAAACCTTCAAAATTGAATTCTAAAGTGCTATTTTTTACATGGCACGGCCATTGCTAATCATTGTGCATTCCTTTGCACTTGAGGCACCCGAAAGCAATGAGCTCTAAACATATCGCGCAAAACATTCTGTGGCTGGACCCGCTCCAACCCCTCGCCGCGCACGAGCACGCCCAATTGGTCTCCGCTGGATTGGCCATTCGACCTATTCACATGCTGGAAGACCTGCAGTCAGCCTTGGCCGATGGTCAGTCGCTGGCCTTGGTGGTTCGGCATGACTCCGCTTACCAATTGCTAGAAAGCGCACTTGAACTCATGCAGCGCACAGGCATTGCATTGCCCGTGGTCTGCCGCATTGAGCGTCGTCAGCTGGAACTAGCTGTTCAGGCCATGCGCCAAGGTGCCGCCCACGTCGTAGCATTTGACGATTGGACGGCTGAATCTTGGCAAGCCGCCAACGCATCGATTCAAGCCGCGCACACATCGGCCGTTCAAGCCAGGTTGCAAGCTGAACTTCAAGCCACTGTGAAAGCGGCCACGGCATCTAGCGCTTACAAAAAGTCAAATGCCGCTCATCACACGGGCGCCACAAGCAAATCTACTTCTGCTCAACGCAACGTGGTCTATGTTGACCCCGTTAGCCGCCATCTGCTGGCTTTAGCCCAACGTGTGGCACAAGCCAACGTAACCGCACTCATTGAAGGCCCTACTGGCGCAGGTAAAGAAATTTTGGCGCGTGTATTGCACGAGTCTTCACAGCGCGCAAAGGGCCCATTTGTCGGATTGAACTGCGCCGCCCTGCCGGAGCAACTCATTGACGACATGTTGTTTGGCCACGAAAAAGGCGCATTCACTGGCGCGCAAAAAGAGTTTAAAGGCTTGTTTGAACAAGCCCAAGGCGGCACATTGTTTTTAGACGAAATTGGTGAGATGCCTTTGCACTTGCAAGCCAAGTTGCTTCGCGTACTGCAAGAGCGTCAACTGACTCGCTTAGGTTCAGAGCAGCCCGTTGACCTTGATGTTCGCGTCATTGCCGCCACCAACAAAGATTTGCGTGTGGCCATGGCCGAGCGCGAGTTCCGTGAAGACTTGTATTTCCGAATCAGTACTTTCAAATTACGCGTGCCTGCACTGCGCAACCGTCCAGGTGACATTTTGCCTTTAGTGGCCAGTCTTTTGGTTCGCCATGGTCAAAGCAGCGAAGCATTTACCTTGAGTGAAGAGGCCCAAGCCAGCTTGCTAGCTTACCCATGGCCCGGCAATGTGCGTGAGTTAGAAAACGTGGTGCAACGCGCCGTGGTGCTTTGCAGCAACAACCACATTGAAATTCAGCACCTCATGTTTGACGATGCAGCAGAATTGTTGGTCTCAGAAGACACTTCGAGCTTGGCGCATTCACAAGGTTTGCAAGCCTCTTCGGCATTGGCTTCTATGGCAGATTCAAATGGTTCAGTGCCCATGGCTTCAGCTTACGCTTTGCCCCTAGCGCCTGCCAATGACATGAATGAGGGCATGGGCTCGGTAAGCTACGTCAACTCAGCAACAACCCCAGCCATGAACGCACCTGCCAATTTGCAAGAGGCCGTGAAGACCAACGAGCATCAACTGATTTTGGCGGCCATTGAAACCACCGAAAGCCGCATTGAAGCGGCTCGCAAGCTGGGCATTAGCCCACGCACCCTGCGCTACAAAATGGCCAAACTTAAGCTTGACACACCCAACATGGCCTCGGCCTATTAAGGGGAATCATCATGATTGAAAAAGTAAATTCTCAAGTGAACATTCAAAGCATGTTGCAAACGCTGAAGGCTTACCAAGCCCAAGCGAGTGGCGGCATTGAAGACGCAGGCAGCAAAGTGGGCGGCTCTGGCCAAGCCCAAGGCGCCTCTGGTTTTACCGACCTCATTCAAAAGAGCTTGAACTCTGTGAATGAAGTGCAACAACAGTCCAAAGCAACTGCCGAAGCTTACGAGCGCGGCGAAGGCGTGCCCCTGACTGACGTGGTGCTGGGCATGCAGAAATCATCGATTGCTTTTGAAGCTACCTTGCAGGTGCGCAACAAAGTGCTCAAAGCCTACGAAGACATTTTGAACATGCCTGTTTAAGACCCGACTGAAAGACATAGATCATGGCAACAACAGCAGCAACTTTTCAGCCCGGATTTGCAACCGCAAATTCCGGTAGCACAGCTTTAACCACTACTGGCGGCGGCGCTTTAACCACCATGGGTGGCGCGGGTGATGGTAATTACAACGCGCAAGGCGGCGCGGTGTCTAGCGTGCAACAAATCTTCCAACAACCTGCCGTGCGCAAAGCCATGCCCTTGGTCTTCATTGCCTTGGCTTTATTGCTGTTTGGCCTAAGCTATGTCTGGATTAACCAGCCGGCCTATCGCCCCCTCATGGCCAACATGTCTGAGTCTGACCAGCAGTTGGCCTTAGAAGCATTGCGCCAAGCCGAGTACAAGCCCGTGATAGACGCATCTACCGGCCAATTGACAGTGCCAGCCAACCGCTATCACGAAGCCAAAATTTTCTTGGCCAGCAAAGGCATTCCCAAAACAGGTACCACCGGCATTGACTCTTTAAAAGACCAGTCGGCCATGACCACCAGTCAGTTCATGGAGCAGGTGAAATACACCAACGCCATGGAACAAGAATTGGCCAAGAGCATTACCAACATTGATTCTATTCAAGCTGCACGTGTGCACTTGGCCACACCCAAGCAATCGGTTTTTGTGCGCGATCGCACAGCACCTAAGGCTTCGGTGGTGGTCACCACTTTCCCTGGCCGCACCTTAACGTCTAGCCAAGTGCAGGCCGTGGTTCATTTGGTGTCTTCTAGCATTCCTTTGCTGACGGCAGAAAACGTGGCCGTGTTAGACAGCCGCGGTAAGTTGTTTACCGACTCTATGGGTGAAGCGGCCATTGGTTTAAGCACAGGCCAAACTGCGCACAAACAAAAGATTGAAGACATGTACCGCCAGCGCATCATGCAAATTCTCTCGCCCATTGTGGGTGAGGCCAATGTGCTGTCGCAAGTGAACATGACTTTGGACTTCACACAAACCGAAATTACCACCGAAGATTACGACACCCGCGAAAAGGGCCCTAAGACGCGTTCTGAAGTGGTCAGCGAAGACAAGAAGTCTGGCAAAGAATCGGAAGGCGGCGTGCCAGGTACTTTGTCAAATACCCCACCGCCCGCGCCTTCGGCCAGCTCGGACACCAAAGCTACTCCAGCGCCTGGTGCTGCTACGGGTGCTGAAAAAACCACCACCACTTCACGTGCCACACGCAACTATGAGTTGGACCGTTCAGTCCGCCATGTGAAGCCTGCTACTGGCACCGTTGAAAAACTGAGCGTGGTGGTGTTGGTCAATGAACGCACGCCAGCCCCTGGTGCCAAGAACGAAAAAGGCGAACCCTTAGAAGCCAAGCCCTACACCGAAGAAGAAATTGCCCGCATGCAAAGCTTGGTGCGCGGTGTGGTGGGCTACGACGAGAAGCGCGGCGACGTGGTCACTGTGGTTCAAGAGAAATTTGGCGTCGAACCTGTTTTCGAATTTAACACACCTTGGTATAAAGACGAAACCATCATGAGTAGCGCCAAAACAGGCTTGTTGGCCTTGCTGCTGGTGGCCTTCATTTTTGTGGTGATCAAACCTGTGGTTGCATCTTTCTTGCCAGAAAAAGTCGATCCAAACGCCGCCTTGTTGGCCGGCCCAGCTAAGCCTTTGGGCGATGGCGAGTTGTCGGAAGAAGACATGTCGCAGATTCAGTTGGGCGAAGGCGAAACCTTGGAAGAAATCAAGGCCAAGCTCAAACCCAAGAAATCAAATATTTCTGCCGAAATGTTGGACACTGCCAACTCCTACGACGACAAAGTGGCTTTGGTGCGCATGATTGTGGCGGAAGACGCCGCCCGTGTGGCCAGCGTGCTCAAGGGCATGATTCGCTCAGGCATGTAAATCATTTCAAGAAACACATTCGAGGCACCTATGGCAACCAAAGAACCCACACTCTCCCCAGAGGAAGCTGCAGCCGCCGAGGCCCTGCGTGTAGAGCTGACCAACATGACAGGCACACAGCGCGCCGCTGTACTCACCCTTCTATTGGGCGAACAGCAAGCCGCAGAAATTATCAAATACATGGACCCTAAAGAAGTTCAGTCTTTGGGCGGCGCCATGGTGTCGGTGGCCGATGTGTCGCAAGAAGCGGTGAACGCCATTCTTGACGACTTTGTAGCCACCTTCAAAAAACAATCAAACTTGGGTCTTGGCACCACAGACTACGTAGAAAAAGTCATGAAGCGCGCTCTGGGCGACGACAAAGCAGCTTCTGTTTTGGGCCGCATCATGCCTGGCCAAAGCAGCAAAGGTTTGGAAGTGTTGCAGTGGATGGATGCACGTTCAATTGCAGAAATGATCAGCACTGAACACCCACAAGTAACAGCCATTATTTTGTCGGTCCTAGAGCACGAAGTGGCAGCCGATGTTCTGAACTTTTTACCACCGGCTACTCGCCCAGAAATTATTCAACGCGTGGCCAGCTTGGAAACCGTTCAGCCTTCTGCCATGGCCGAGTTAGAAGCCATTATGAAGATGCAGTTCTCCAAGAGTTCTAGCTCTGCTTCTTCCAGCTTCGGCGGCATTAAGGCTGCAGCCAAGATCATGAACTCTACCAAGACGGCTTTAGAAGCGCAGATCATGACCGGCTTGGAAAAGATCGATGCCGACTTGATGCAAAAAATTCAAGACAACATGTTCACCTTCGAAAACTTGGTGGCCGTGGACAACAAGGGCATTCAGAAACTCATGAGTGCCGTGGAGCAAGATTTGCTCATGATCGCCATGAAGGGCGCCAGCGCAGAAGTGCAAGATCGTTTCTTTGGCAATATGTCCGAGCGTGCGCGTGGTATGTTCCGCGACGAGATGAACGCCAAAGGCCTCATGCGAATTGCCGCCGTGGAAGACGCACAGAAGAAAATCATGCGCATTGCACGCAAATTGTCAGACTCGGGTGACTTGGTCTTAGGTGGAGGCGAAGATTTTGTCTAAGCTTAGCAACACCAGTACAAGCAAGCCGGTATGGCGGCCCATGGATGTCTTGAAGAATGTCGACTTGCAAAATGTTCGATTTTTGCAAGACGACTACTCTCGCCCTCGTACCTCTCAGTTCAAAGAGTGGGAGCCCCAAGAGGCACCACTCGACAAGGTGTTAGCTCAGTCTCAGACAGCAAATGACACTTCAGTTTCTACAGATGCTGGACAGAAAACCAGCACTGCCCCTGCCGCCATTGACAAAGCCCTTTTAGAAAAAGAAAAGAGTGCGGCTTATGCCAAAGGTCTCAAAGAAGGGGAAGACAAAGCCAAGGCTTTTGCAGAAAAAGAAGCCGCTAAAGTCCGTTTAGAACTTGAAACATCCACCGATGAAAAAATTTATCTCTTGATGCAAGAAATTCAAACTGGCATAGCCAGTTTGACGCAAGAACCACAACTTTTGCATGAACCTCTGAAAAGATTGGCGCTTCATTTGGCAGAGCAATTGACGCTGACTGAATTAAGCTTGTCTTCGCACAGCATTGAGGCCTTGGTGTCGCGTTGCATTGAAACTTTGGACATTCATCAAAACTCCCCCATTGTGGTGGAACTGAATTCTAGCGACATGGCTGTCTTGCAATCTCGCACTCCCGAACCAGGTGAAGAAAAACACACTTGGCGCTTGCAAGCAGATGCCACTTTGTTGCCAGGCAGTGTTCGCGTCCGCGCAGACGATGCCGTGGTGACCGACTTGGTAGAGCATCGCCTAGAGTCTTTGGCCCAAAGCTTATTGGCTGCGCCCAAAAGCTGGCAAGCCCAGTCTGCCTTCCAACCCGAGCGACTTAATTCTCGACGCGGACAAGCCAACGCTGTCGAAGATGCGCTACCACGCGAGTCTACAGCAAGCGATGAGTTCAATGAAAGCACCCTGCGAGACGCGGCAGACTTGAACGATGTCCTAGATGCAGAACCTAAAGCGGATGCCACGCCGCTGAATTTGTCTGGATTGGACTTGCCTGATTTGGAATTAGAGGCCACACCCAAGCCTGGCAGTGGCGATGCATTGGATCCTTCACATGAGTGATTTTGCAACCGAAGTTGCCCGCAGCATTGCTCAAACGCGGCCTCCTCGTCCCGAACGCTGTGGCACATTGGTGCGCCTAGTGGGTCTTCGAATGGAAGCCCGCGGCATCATGGCCTCAGTAGGTTCTAGCTGCGAAATTTTGGGCCAAGACGGCCACAAAATTGAAGCCGAAGTGGTTGGCTTCAATGACAAAACTTTGTACCTCATGCCCCTGACCGAACCTGTGGGTATTGGCCCTGGCGCATCGGTGCGTTTGGCTGCCAATTTAGGTACAGCCTGCTTAGGACCGGAGCTTTTAGGGCGCGTCATTGATGGGCGCGGCGAGCCTTTAGATGGAAAACCAAAACCAGATTGCAAATCTCGCTTGAGTTTATTGGGCTTGCCCATCAACCCCATGGAGCGTGGCCCCATCGACAGCGTGCTCGATGTAGGTGTAAAAGCCATCAACGGATTGTTGACACTGGGCCGCGGCCAACGCGTGGGCTTGATTGCTGGCTCCGGTGTGGGTAAAAGCGTTTTACTTGGCATGATGACAAGATTTACCAAAGCCGATGTGGTGGTGATTGGTCTCATTGGTGAACGCGGCCGTGAGGTGCAAGCTTTCATTCAAGAATCGCTGGGCGAAGAAGGTCTGGCAAAGTCTGTGGTAGTGGCAGCACCTGCCAACGTATCACCGGTGCTTCGACTAAAAGCTGCGCACATGACGCACGTGATTGCGGAATATTTTCGCGATAAGGGTTTGAATGTTTTGATGCTCGTAGACAGCCTAACCCGCGTGGCACATGCACAGCGCGAAATTGGCTTGGCCATTGGCGAGCCGCCTACAGCCAAAGGTTATCCCCCTTCCGTGTTTGCGTTGCTTCCCAATTTGATTGAGCGTGCCGGTGTTGGAAGGCATGGTCATGGGTCAATTACGGCCATTTACACCGTGTTGGCAGAAGGCGACGACGCCAACGATCCGATTGTGGACATTGCACGCGCCTCTTTAGACGGCCAAGTGATGCTGTCGCGTAAGTTGGCCGATGCAGCGCATTACCCTGCCATTGATTTAAATGGCTCTATTTCTAGGGTGATGCAAACCTTGCTGCCCCCCGACGACATGAAACTGGCCAATAAGTTCAGGCGAATGTGGTCTTTGTACCAACAAAACCAAGACTTGATTCAAGTGGGTGCCTACGAAACCGGTAGCAACCCAACACTGGACGAGGCCATTCGCTTGCGCGAAGAAATGGACACTTTCTTGCGACAAGACATGCACGAAGGCCAAGACGAAGAAATAACTCGACATGAAATTCGAACCTTGTTAGGAGCGCCCTCATGAACGATCAAGTCATTGCACGACCTTGCTGGAAAGTTTTAACAGAAAAGGCTGAAGACAAAATTGCAGCCATTCAAAATGAAATGAGCTTGGCTCGAAAGCGTTTAGAGAGCTTGCAATCCAGTGAAAAACGGGTTCAGGTGATGTACAACGAGTACCGCGACAAAATCAATACCGAAGGCAATCAAAGTTTGGGCATGAGCGAAGCCATGAACCAGCGGCAATTTATGTCGCAACTTTTGGTGCTAATGCAACGCGTCAAAATTGACATCCAACACACAGAAAATTTAATTCTGTCTATCAAAGAGCGTTTGATGGAAGCTGAGCGCGAACGCATTAAGATGCAAACACTGGCCGATCAAAATGCCAGTGCTGTTCAAAGAGTCTTAAGCAAGCGAGAGCAGAAAAAGATGGACGACCTCGGTGTCATTCAATTTAACTTGCAAGCTCAAAATTAATCGCGGCAAGCCATGTTTTCAAGCAACATCACAGGCGGCCCCGCCTGGCATTGGCAAGCATGGCGCTCGCAAAAAGCATGGGCCCCCACCGTAGATGCACTTGAAACTTGGTTGTTTGCACAAACTGCTGGCACACCTAAACCTAAACTTTTACTCATGGGTGCCAGTGCAGGCTGGATGATGCCCAATGCATGGCTGTGCCAATACAAAGAAATTCACACCTACGACATTGACCCCTTGGCTGCCCGATTGTTCACGTGGCGACATGGCTCAAAATTGCGCGCCAAAGGCATTGAATTGCAATGCCATACTCAAAACGCACTGACTGATTTATCTTCCATCCTTAACGCACATCCTGAAGCCTGTGTATTTTTTGACAACCTTTTAGGACAACTGCGATTCAACAGTTCTGACATCCTTTTGATCGAGAAAAACATTGCCTGCATTGTGAAAACGCTGAAAGGCCGAGAGTGGGGCAGCGTGCACGACCGCATGTCGGGGCCAGTGAGTGGCGCCATACCCTTGAGCCCGGAACTAGAAGGGAAATGGCCGCAGGCTTTAGGTCATTTGGACAATGAACAAGCGCAAAAATGGCTAAGCAGCCTTCAAGCGCAAAGCCCCTGGTTAGATCACTTAACTGGGCACGTGTTTGGCAAAGAAACCGCCATTTACAACTTTGCTTGGGCGTTTAAGCCCCAGTATTGGCACTGGCTACAGGCTGGCTGGGTCAAGCCATGAAGCTGTTAGACAACTGTGGAAAAGGTTTGTTTAATTTAACGATGCCATTAGCGCGCGCAAACCACCCTGTGAAGTTTTTCCAACGGGGTGTCTGGCGGAATAGACTGCCAATCGCGCATGATGCCCTGGGTGTCAATGACTTCGCCTGCCAGCATGGGCCCAGCGTGCATCGAAAAAGACAAGATGTGCACGGTTTTTTGACGGCAATCAATTTCCATGTGAGTGCGTGTAGATTGGTAGTGCATGCCTCTAGAGGTTTTTTGCGGCAGCCTGTAATCCAAAATACTCCAAAAACTTCGAACGTAGCCCGATTTTTTTACCGTGTCCATGTCCAGGTAGTAAGTACCAGTTTCGACAGAGTCAAACTTGGTCCAATCGGCATGGGCACGACCACTTGCCAGCAGGCCTAGCAGCACCAACATTAAAGAACCCAGTCCAAGGACCGATGGATTAAGGGTCAATTTGAAATTTCTTGTTAGCATGTTCATGTTCCTACTATAAAGTATTCATATTCCAAAGCAAAGCAATTCACCATGTCAATTTCAAGCCTAATCATTTACCAACAAGCTAAGTCTGCTTCGCTTGTGGCTTGGCGCCATGTTGTTTTGTGCCTTGTTTCATCGCTGCTGGTTGTGGCTTGTGGCGGCGGATCGTCCACGTCTACAGTAGCCGACCCAAGCGATCCAAGCAACCCATCTTCTTCGACGCAGCCCGTGGTGAATCCAAATGCAAGTACCACTATCAGCCCTGGGGTTTATACAGCGCTTTCGAATGGCAAAGAAATTACATCGATTGTGATGAGAACCTCAGCTACCAACGCTGCGGCAGGTCAGTTGTACGCCTTGCAGTTCAACGCTCCTCTTGACCCTGACATTTATTCAGGTTCAATAAGCGGAATCGGCAGCAATTCCGCCTCCATGAGCAACCTTGCCTATTTTCAAAATGTTTCAGGCACCTTGAGAGCTGGCACGGCAAACTTGGCTGTACCCAGTGCAGGGCTTTTAAAAACAACAGTCAGCTACACAGCAACCTCCACGGAAGGCGCCAGAGATCTGACTTGGTTTGCCAACCCCGACAACAGACTGAAAATAGAAACGGCAGCCACGCTAGAGAGTGTTCAAGGAAAGTGGGTGGGGCGCTGGTCTTATGCGTATGGTTATATTGAGAATTTTTCATTAAGCATTTCTGACACGGGCGTTGCATCAAGTTCTATGACTTTTCAATCAGATTGCCAAATTAGCAACGGCACTGTGGTGCCCGCTGTTGGTGGCGTCAATTTATTCAGTGTGAGCTTCAACGTACCCAATGCCACCCAATGCTTTCTTAAAAGTCAAAACATGACGGGCGTGGCTTATGTCACAAGCAGCCCTGTGCCAGGTAAAACCCAAAGATTACAATGGATTGCCACAGCAGCTGACGGTCGTGGGGTTAGTTACAGGGCCGAGCGGTAATCGGCTTCATGGCGTCTAGATTGAATTCTTTTTTCTAAAGTTTCTCGACTTGGTGACGAAATTAAGACGAAGCATTCGCAAAAGTATTCTCAAAAGTTTTCAGGATTTGACATGTTTAAAACCATTGCCATCGCATTACTGACCCTCGCCTTAGGTGGCGCAGGCTATTTTGCTTTTACACAAAAGAGTGCCTACGGTAATGCTTCCAAAGAAGTGGCTGCGCTTGAAGAAAAAATCAAAGAGGCCGAGAAAAAGGAAGAGGTAGCAGCCGAAGATCTGAAGGCCGCCGAAGAAGCACTTCAAGCAATACCACCTTTAGAAGCCAAATTGAAAGAACTTGACGCGGTCAAAGGTGCCTTGGCCAGCGGTACCGTTTTGAAAGACTTGGAAGCGCTTTACGCCAAAGACAAAAAACTTTCCACCGAAAAGCAGTTGGGCTTGGCCGGCATTCGCATGCTGACCAATGGCGGCAAAGATCCTTCAACCATTGAGGCCTTCAACAAAGCTTTGGAGATGACCGACTGGAAGGGTCAGCAAAAGGTGGTTTGTGCGGCACAAAAAGCCTTGGCCGCGTCCGGCGAAAAAGTCAAAATCATGTCTGAGTGTGCTGCCGATGCACCAGCAGACAAAGGCGGCAAAGACGGTAAAGACCCTAAGGCTTCAAAAGACGCCAAGGACGCAAAGTCTGACAAAGCAGATTCTCATGGCAAAAAAGATGCGCACGGCAAAGACAGCAAGGGCGGCAAGCCTGACGAAAAACATGCTGTGCATTGGGACTACGAAGGTGAAATGGGACCAGAGCATTGGGGCAAAGAATTTCCAACTTGCGGCAAAGGCAAGTCTCAGGCCCCTTTGAACATCAAAGGACCCTTTGAAAAGGTGCGATTTAACGTCGTGCCAGATTACAAACCTGGTCCTCTGAAAATTATCAACAACGGGCACACGATACAAGTGAATGTGGTGCCCGGTAGCAAAATTCGAATTGATGGCAAAGCATTTGACCTGCTGCAATACCATTTTCACCGCCCCAGCGAAGAGCACATCAATGGCAAACCTTCTGCCATGGTGATTCACTTTGTTCACAAAAACGAGTCGGGTGAATTAGCTGTGTTGGGTGTGCTGTTGCAAGAAGGCAATGAAAACCCAGGCATTAAAACTTTGTGGTCTTACGCGCCGCCTAAGGAAGGCCCCGAAGTAGCACCAGACAATGTGGCGTTCAACCCTACCAATTTGTTGCCTCGTGAAATGGAATTCTTCCACTACGACGGCTCATTGACCACGCCGCCTTGCACAGAAAAAGTGAAGTTCTTTATTTTGAAATCTCAAGTGAACATTTCAAAAGAACAGATCACCCAGTTTCCGTTCAAGATGAATGCACGTCCTATTCAAGCTTTGAACGATCGCAAGATTCTCACAAATTAATTTTTAGCTACTTACCGCATCCATTCGCTTTGATCGATTGGAGCACAAGTCGCAGGCAATTGAATCTATTTTTGCATCGTAGGATTACAAATCAGCAAGATGGTGTTTTCTAAGCGCGCGTCAGTTTTTTTACGCGCCACAGTAAAAACAAAGCGATGCTCAAATTGAGAGCATTCCACAACAACCCATTCACAAACGCAGCGTGATAAGACCCTGTCAGGTCAAACACTTTGCCTGACATCCACCCGCCCAGCGCCATGCCAATCATGGTGGCCATGATGACCGCGCCCACCAAAACTCCAGCCCTTTGCGCTGGAAAGTACTCTCGCACAATGATGGCGTAAGAAGGCACGATGCCGCCTTGAAACAATCCAAACATGGCCGAGATCACATAAAGCGACACCATGCCATCAAAAGGCAAGAACATTAGCAAAGCTAAACCCTGCAACACTGATCCCAAAACCAAGGTTCTGAGGCCACCAATGCGATCGCAGATGGCACCAGAAATAAGTCGGCTCACAATGCCGCAGGCAAGCATGAGCGACAACATTTCTGCGCCGCGTGCAGCGCCAAAGCCTAGGTCACTGCAGTAGGCCACGATGTGAACCTGTGGCATGGCCATGGCCACGCAGCAGGCAATTCCAGCTACACAGAGAAGTGCATGTGCATTGCGAATTGACATGCCAAACGGCTTTTCAGAGGCCAGTGACTGCACGCTACCCGCTGCAGCTACGGCCAACATGGGAGGCCTTTGCCGCATGAGAAAAGCCAATCCCATCATGCCCAAGCCGCACACAATGCCAATCCAGATGTAAGTGTTGCGCCAACCCAAGGTTTCAACGCCATGCTGCGCCAATGCTGGCCAAATACTGCCCGCCAAATAATTGCCGCTGGCACACACTGCCACAGCAATGCCTCTGCGCTTGTTCCACCAAAGCGAGGTGTCTGCCAGCAAAGGGGCAAATGTTGATGAACTGCCAAAAAACCCCATCAGTAAACCATGTGCCAAAGCAAATAGCCAAATGTTGGAAGCCATGCCAGCTAGCACAAACCCACTGCCCACCCCCACGGAACCAATCCAAAGCGCCACATGCACGCCCCACTTATCGGCCAACTTGCCCATGGCCAAACCGCCTGCGCCAAAGCCCAGCATCATCAAGGTGTATGGCAGAGAAGCATCGGCGCGGGAGACACCAAATTCTTTTTGAACTTCTGGCAGCACCACAGACACCACATACATGCTGCTGCCGCCCAAAGTCATTAATAAAAGCGTAATGAAGAGGCGTCGAGCGGCAAAAGACGAGTCAATCAGCGAGATGTCAGCGTGGTGAGTTGATGCAGTATTCACCGACCTACCTTATCACCCCCTTGAGGCATTCTTACCCCCTAATTTCCCCTAAAAGCAGCCCTTTTTCAGGTGCTATAATCCCGCTTCTCTCAGGCCCGGTAGCTCAGTTGGTAGAGCAGCGGATTGAAAATCCGCGTGTCACTGGTTCGATTCCAGTCCAGGCCACCATATTTACACCGTAAGTACACCTGTGCTTACGGTGTTTTTTTATGCTACAAACAACTTCTACGCCCATTACGCGCGTTACATCTTGCATTACCAAGCATCGTCTTTAGAATCACTTCGTATACAAGTTTGAAGCTTTATCGCGCGACCTAATTGAAAAATTAAAGTTCATCCTTACTCAAACCCTCCTTAAATCTAGAAGTAAAGTCTAGTCTTCAGTGCCCCGCACTTGAGTGCTTACCAAATAAACAGGTGGTTATTTTGTCAAGTCCATCCATTACAGCACTTAATTCCAGTCAAATAGCGGCATTGACAAGCACGCAGCTGCATGAATTGACTTCAACTGATCTGCAAGCGCTGACGACGTTGCAGATTCAAGCGCTACAAGCTTCGCAGCTAAATCATCTCAGCACTGTACAAGTGAGCATTTTGCTCACAACACAAGTTCGTGCTCTGAAGGTCTTACAAATATCGTCGCTGACCACAGACAAGCTTAATGCGCTGACAGAGTCGCAGTTTCAAGCGCTTACGACGACTCAAATTGCCAATCTGAAGACGCTTCAAATTGCAAGCCTTGAAACGTCGGATCTGGCCGTCCTGAGTTCTAATCAAATAAAAGCCGTTGCGCCATACAGCATTTCAGCTTTAAGCACAGATCGAATAGTTGCTCTTACCACTCAACAAGTCAAGGCATTAACTGCCAGTCAAATTACCTTCCTGAGCAGTACTCAGTTGGGCGCGATGGAGTCGCAAGATCTAACCGTTTTAGACGTAAGCTCTTTAAGTGTTTCACAACTGAATTATCTAAGTACAACGCAAATTAGCAACTTGCTGACCACTCAGGTTCGAGCCCTGTTAGGCTCACAAATTTCATTTTTATCGACAGGCAATTTGAATGCCCTCACAAGCACTCAATTTCAAGCTCTAACAACCAGCCAGATTTCGAGTCTTAAAACTCAGCAAGTTTCAAGTATTGAGACGTCAGACCTTCTAGCACTCAATACAACACAACTCCAAGCGATTACGCAGGAAAGCATTGGCGTACTATCGACAGCAGCCCTTAACTCACTGACAACAGATAAGTTGGCGGCGCTAAGCCTAATACAGTTTGCGGCGATTAAAACAAGCCAAATCACAAGCTTAAGCACAAGCAACCTTCAAGCACTGACCCAGGCTCAAATGGGTGTTCTGACTGCGGCTCAATTTAATGCATTCAGTACAGATCAAATTGGTAGTTTACTGACAACGCAGATACGCGGGCTTTCCGCGCTCAAAATATCTGGTTTTGCAACCGCCTCTTTGAATGGGCTCACAAGCACTCAATTCCAAGCGCTTACAACAGCTGCTCTTTCCAGTTTGACAACAAATCAAATTAGAAATTTGGAGTTAGAGGACGTCAAGTCGCTAAGCACAGCGCAAATTGTTTCTTTGAGTGGAACACAACTTAACGCGCTGAATACGTCTCAGGTGGAAAACTTGATGACATCGCAAGTTCGTGCCCTGAGCGCTGCTCAAATTTCCAATCTCAGTTCAAGCAATTTAAATGCGCTTAACTCTGCACATTTTGCTGCATTGTCAACACTGCAAATTTTAAACCTCAAAACGCTGCAAATTTCAAGCTTGGAAACTGCAGATTTGGTAGCGCTAAATACTATACAAATACAGTCAATTGCCCCTTCAAGCATCGCAACGTTGCGGGCTGAAGAAATCACGGCATTGACAACATCGCAAGTTGCCGTTTTAAAAATTGCTCAATTGAATTCTTTGAGCAGTTCGCAGATGGCAAGTTTCGAAACTCTAGACCTGCAGGCCCTTACGACGATACAAGTCATTGCCTTGTCAAAAGCGCAATTGAATGCAATGAGTACGACGCAGATGCCTAATTTGCTCACAAGTCAAATTCGAGCTTTGACGGCAATACAAATTTCTTCTCTTTCATCGGTCAATTTAAATTCTTTGACCTCAATTCAATTCCAAGCACTTTCTACAGCCCAGGTCGCCGTTCTAAGCACGCAACAAATTGCAAGCCTAGAAACAGTCGATCTGGTTGCCTTGAGCAGCACCCAATTAAGGGCGTTGGCGCCCTCAAGTTTTGGCGCTTTAAGGGCCGACGAAGTAACTGCCTTGACGACACAACAGATCACCTATCTGAGCAATGCTCAAATATCGGCCCTTTCTACGACCAATTTAAAAACACTCACGTCAGATCAATTTCGAGCACTGACAACGTCACAAGTCAACTCTCTCATAGCAAACCACCTAGCTAGCCTTGATGCCTCCAATTTAGCGGTGCTTAACAGTACGCAAATACAGGCTATCACCCAAGACGGCATTGCCGCACTCACGACTCAAGCCATTGCCTCTTTGACATCGGATCAAATAACTTATTTGAGCACCAAGCAAGTGGCGGCTTTAAAAACAACTCAATTGGCTGCAATTGAAGCGGTTGATTTAAAAGCCCTTAGTTCACGTCAAATTGGAGCGCTCACTGCCCCGCAGTTGAACTCACTGAGTTCAACTCAGATGAGTCAACTGCTGACAACTCAAGTTAGCGCCTTGACTTTATTGCAGGTACCCAAGCTCTCATCGGTTAACCTCAATGCGTTAACGACAAGCCAATTTCAAGCATTGACAACGGCCCAAATAGCCATTTTGAGTTCAAGCCAGATCGCCAACCTAGAAAATTCTGATTTGGCATCTTTGGATACAAATCAAATACTTGCCATAACCCCCAAAAATGTAAGTCTTATTAGTACGCAGGGCATTGTTGCATTAACGACAGCTCAAGTTAGAGCGCTGAATGCAAATCAATTAAAGACTCTAACCAGCAATCAACTTTCAAATTTGGCCATAGATGATCTACAGTCTCTTTCTTCAACTCAGCTCACGAATTTAAGTGGCCCCCAATTAAATGCCCTAAGCACCGCACAGTTGAGCGTTCTTTTAACTTCTCAACTAGCCTCACTGACACCCTCCCAAATCTCCACACTGAATACTGTTAATTTAAAATCGTTAACGACCAGTCAATTTCAGGCGCTGACTTCACTCCAAATAGCAGGTCTGACGACTCGGCAAGTTTCAAATCTTGAAACCGAAGACCTGTTGTCTTTGAGCAGCACGCAATTGCGGGCAATGACTGTCTTGGGAATTGGCGCCTTACAATCAGAACAGATTA
>Ga0164294_10002623_pt1 | contig 16205 bp, 11 predicted proteins | sample GEODES005metaG_FD_111479 | JGI IMG/M metagenome (GOLD analysis project Ga0164294, IMG submission 111479) | Oligotrophic lake water microbial communities from Sparkling Lake, Wisconsin, USA - GEODES005 metaG | ecosystem: Environmental > Aquatic > Freshwater > Lake | place: USA: Sparkling Lake...
GGCGAAGGAAATCTGCTCCTCGGTAAACTTGCTCTTCTTCACGGCCTGCTCCTTCCTCGCGGGGATCACATTGCCGGAAAACTCACATTTTGCCTGGAGGAGAAAAACGGGGGGACGTCAAAACCCTTTTCCTGGGTCTGGAGCATCCGCGCCAATAGCTCGCTGCCTGGGTCGCCGGCTACAACACTCGCCGGCCGCACTCTTGGATCGGCTACCGAACCTCTGGGGCCGACGCCACGCACCTGAACGCAACAGGATGTCCCGCGGCGCAATCCGAACGCTCTGCGGGCCAGTCTGTTGCTCTCATCGCTCCGAGAGGCGTAACCAAAGGCGGGACTCTGATTCTGGCTGAATGAAAGATCAGGGACAAGTCAAGCCGAGTACCATCTCTATCCAGCCAGCCGAATGTGACCGCTGCACAACACGAATTTACTTTGGCACACACCGAAATGTCGGGGTATCGTTAAATTTGTGAGATAGGTCGTATTCGATAGTCTCCAGAAAACTTTTAAATTCTTCCAATCGGCTATCCTTAGTGTCGACTTCTACATAGAGTAAAGGTTTGTGCTTCTTTATCAGGTTCACAGCTCCGCGTAACACTTCAATTTCCATTCCTTCGACGTCAATCTTAATCAAACCGGGAACGGGAACATCCATCGAATCGAGCGATCGAACTACGACGCCCGACCCTTCCACCAAGTCAGTAGCACCGGGATTGTAAGATCCGCCCCTAACGAAAACTGCCCGCTCACCATCTGTCGCCGCTAGCCCGCAATCGAAAAACAAGGTCCTATCTTGAAGGTCGTTCATAATCATATTTGACTGAAATATGGCCCCATAAACTGGCTCAAATGCCACGATCTGAGAAATATCTTTCAAGAATTTTCCAGCATAAATAGAATGGTTGCCTATATTCGAACCGACATCAAAAAATGCCCCGCTTAACTTCTCATTTTTTCCAATCCAGTCAAGCATGTGTTGTTCATAAAATTGTCCCTTCTCTATCTTTCCATCAATGTGAGGATTGTTACTCAAAAGGCGGATCGGAACGCCCTTCAGTTCCGTTTGGTGAAGCGTCAGGCTCATAGGTATATTCCTGCTGTGTCGATAGGAGTAAGTTGGTATACCTGGTTGGTACGACGTTCAATGAAGGGCACCAGCTAGCACGCTCCAATGCCCCTCGGAAGGTACCCCCACTTTTCGGTTTATAAAAGCACTCAAACTATGGACCCGCCATCTGCCCTGAGAATGCCAATGTCGATTAACCAAAGGCAAACTTTGGCTATTTTGACGATAAAAACGCGTCACAATAACATTCCAGCCATGGTCTAAAATGGAAGATTGGCCCAGAGGAAATAAAAGTGTGAGGTTGTGCAATCAAACTTGAACCACTCACCGAATTCAAAAATCTTGAAATAACTTTATCGTCGCAGCATCAATATGATCCATCTCCCGTGACCATGTCACCCCGGTCTTGAGTTCCCGCGCCGGGTTGCCGGCGACCAGGGTCCAGGGGGCGATGTCCTTCGTGACGACAGAGCCCATGCCGACAATGGCGCCGTCGCCGATGGTGACGCCCGGGCACAGGGCGGCATTCTTGCCCAGCCAGACATGGTCACCCAGGGTGATGCCGCGTTTTTCGTTGATGATCCGGCGGGTGGCGATATCGATGATGCCGTGCTGGTCACTGGTCTGCAGCAGGATGCCATGGGAGAACATGCAGTCCCTGCCGATGGTCAGGTCGGAGTCGGACAGGACCGCATTGCACTCGTTGATCGAGGTCTGGGCCCCGATGCTGGCCCGGGCGTCGGAATAGAACAGGATATCTGCGGAAATCTGGCGGCACGGTCCCATGCTGAAGGCGGCATTGCGGCCCTTGAAACCCAGGGTCAGATGGCCCCGGAAGCTGTCGATCCGGATTTCGGGCGACTCGGAGCCAGGCGCGAATTTCAGGGTCAGCCGCGCTTCCCTCCGGCGAAGGGCCTCCACCCCTTCCGGACTGATCTCGACCAGGGTGTCGGCGCTTCCGCGGACGTCAGCAAGGTTGAAGCGGACGAGGTCTGCCAGGCTGAAGGGGCCGGCCGGAAGGGGAAGCGCCGGGTCCGGGGCCTGGCCGGGCCGTTGGCGTCGGGCGGTCTGCCCCGATCTGTGGCGCTGAGGCGCGGAGATTCCGGCGAAGGCGGCGAAGACCAAGGGGGTCTGGGCTGAAGGTCCGGCGGTGGCGCTTGTGGCCATCACGCCCCAACCCCCGCAACCCCCATCTTCCTCCGCTTGCGCCGCCGTGGCGCCCTGCCGTGGCCGAACTTGTCGCCGATCTGGCCGAAGTCGGGGAGTTGGCGCCAGGGGGTGAGGTCGCGGCCGGTGAGTTTTTCGGTGGCGGCGATGTCTGTGGCGAACGCCCGGGTCAGGGCTTCCAGGTCTTGGCGGGCGAAGCGCGGGACGGCCTGGCCCTCCGGCGGCGGGGCGGCCAGGGCCAGGTCGTCGCCTTCCCAGACCAGGCGCATGCCTTCATTGACTGGAACATCCTGGATGGGCTGGGGCGTGATTCCGAGAAAATCGGCGGCCTGCCCGTAATAGTCGGCGCCGCTGGCCACCAGGTCGTCGAAGTACAGAACCTTGAGATGCGGGAACTGTTTTTTCCAAGCGGCCAGCCGGCCGGCGTAATAGCTGCGCGCAATATAGCTGGCGAAGCCGGGGCTGGAAACGGTTTCGCGGCCGTCGCAGCGTCCGCGCCGGTAGTCATGCAGATAATGGGACAGACAGCGTTCGACGGGGTGTCTCAGGCAGACCATCATCCGCAGGTCGTGGCCCAGATACTGGCCGATATGCTTGATGGCCTGCTGGTGCTGGAAATAGGTGGTGGAGCCTTCGCCGATCCAGGCCTGGCTTTCGGCCTGCTGGAAGTTGGTCGCCAGATAGTCCTCGAATTGTTGGGGCAGGATGTGGCGCGCATTGAAGAAAAATAGTTCCTTGGGCTTCGAGAAGAAGACGTCGGGATGGTCGGACAGGACCTTGGCCAGAAAGGTGGTTCCGGCCTTCTGAACGCCCAGGATCAGAAAATTGGGTTTGGACGCTGAGGACATTGCGACTGGCTTCATCCGACAAGACTCAACGACTGGCGGCCGGACCACCCGACGCGGCGTCGCCAGACATTGCATTGAATCAGCCCTATCGCTTTTCGTTCGGTTCCGGAAGCGGTGAGGCGCCAGTCCGGATCTGACGGGCCGGGGCGCCCGGCGAATGGCGCCAGGCTGCCGTTTTGGATGACGGACCCCGCCGCAACCCGGGACACACCGGCGCGGGCGCCGAATCATCAGCTTTCAGCCCGGTCAGATTGGTTCTAGACACAGGGGCTGACCTGCGCTGTGCCATGGCGCATCCAACCTGATCCGGGATCGCCCGTTGCAAACCAGTCTCCCCGAAACCCCCAGGCTCTGCGTGCTCGGCCTTGGCTATGTCGGCCTGCCGCTCGCGGCGGCTTTTGGCGCCATTCATGACACGCTTGGCTATGACCTGGATGCCGGCCGCGTGGCGGAGCTGAAAGGCGGCCATGACCGGACCCTGGAACTGGACGCGGACGGATTCGCCAGGGCCAGGCATCTGAGGTTCAGCGCAGACCCTGCTGACCTGGCCGGGTGCAATGTGTTCGTTGTCACGGTGCCGACCCCCATCGACAGCGCCCGCCGGCCGGACCTGGGGGCCGTCATTGCGGCCAGCCGGGCCATCGGCGCCCATCTGAAGCCGGGCGGCGTGGTGATCTATGAAAGCACCGTCTATCCGGGCTGCACCGAGGATGTCTGCGTGCCGATCCTGGAGGCGGCCTCCGGCCTCACCTTCAACCGCGACTTCTATTGCGGCTACAGCCCCGAACGGGCCAATCCGGGCGATCGCCAGCACAGGCTCTCGACCATCACCAAAGTGACCGCCGGATCCACGCCTGCGGCAGCCGAGTTTGTTGACCGGCTCTATGGCCAGATCGTTCCGGCCGGCACCCACCGGGCCAGCTCCATCGCCGTGGCCGAGGCGGCCAAGGTGATCGAAAACACCCAGCGCGACCTGAACATCGCCCTGATCAACGAATTCGCCAAGATCTTCAACCGGCTGGGAATCGACACGCTGGAGGTGTTGGAGGCGGCGGGCACGAAATGGAATTTCCTGCCGTTCCGACCCGGCCTGGTCGGCGGCCATTGCATCGGGGTCGATCCCTATTACCTGACCCACCGGGCCCAGGAGGTCGGCTATCACCCGGAGGTCATTCTGGCCGGCCGGCGGATCAATGACAGCATGGGCCCCTATGTGGCCAACCAGGCCCTGAGGCTGATGGTCCGAAAGGGGATCAACCCGGTGGGCGCCCGGGCCCTGGTCCTGGGCCTGGCCTTCAAGGAAAACTGTCCCGACCTGCGCAACACCCGGGCCGTGGACATCGTTGCGGAACTGGCCGACCACAACATGCAGGTCGATGTCCATGACCCCTGGGTCAGCGCCCATGAGGCCCTGGAGGAATATGGCCTGACCCTGACGGAGCATCCCGAGGCGGGCGCCTATGACTGCATCGTCCTGGCAGTCGCCCATCGACAGTTTGTCGAGATGGGCGCTGAGGGGGTCCTGGCGCTCGGCAAGCCGGTCAATGTGCTATACGACGTCAAGTCGGCGCTGCCCGCCGCCCTGGTCGATGGCAGACTCTAGAGACCGGGCCGTCCGGATTGCACCGATCAAGACGGAACAGGCTGCAATTCAGATTGTTGGGGTTGGTTCGAACCGGTAACGGCGCAACAGCTATCGGACCAAGCCCAGGCCATCAGGATCATGGTTTTGCCGGAATCAGCAAAACCTGATCAAGAAGGTCTCCATACAGATGTTCAGATCCTGTCAGAGCGGCAGAACCGCTTTCCTTTTTGCCTGACAGGCCCTGCAAAAGCGACGGAAAGATCGTTTCGATGAAAGTCCTGGTGACCGGCAGCGCGGGGTTCATTGGCTCCGCCACCACACTGCGGCTGCTGGCGCGAGGCGATGATGTCGTCGGGATCGACAACCTGAACGACTATTATGACCCCGACCTCAAGCGGGCCAGGCTGGACCGCCATATCGACCATCCCGGCTATACCCACCTGACCCTCGACCTCGCCGACCGGGCCGGGATCGAGCGGGCCTTTGCGCTGCATCGTCCGCAGCGGGTGATCAACCTGGCCGCCCAGGCCGGTGTGCGCTATGCCGCCACCCATCCGCACCCCTATGTGTCCAGCAATGTGACCGGCTTCCTCCACATCCTGGAGGGATGCCGCCATAACGATGTCGAGCATCTGGTCTTTGCCTCGACCAGCTCGGTCTATGGCGCCAACACCGCCATGCCCTTCACGCCGCATGACAGCACCGAGCATCCGCTGACCCTCTATGCGGCGACCAAGAAGGCCAATGAGCAGATGGCCCATGCCTATGCCAATCTCTACGGTCTGCGCACCACGGGCTTACGGTTCTTCACTGTCTATGGTCCCTGGGGCCGGCCGGACATGGCCCTGTTCCTGTTCACCAAGGCGATCCTGGCCGGAGAGCCGATCCAGGTGTTCAACCATGGTCGTCACACCCGCAGCTTCACCTATATCGATGACATCGTCGAAGGCCTGTTGCGGACCCTCGACACCCTGCCGGCGGTGAATCCCGCCTGGGACGGCATGGCGCCCGATCCGGCCACCAGCGGGTCCGGCCCCTACCGGATCTACAATATCGGCGCCGAATGGCAGGTCGAACTGCTGCGCTATATCGAGGTGCTGGAAGACTGCCTGGGTCGCAAGGCGATCATGGAACTGCTGCCGCTGCAGCCCGGAGACGTTCCCGACACCGAAGCCGATGTCCGCGACCTGGCGGACGCCGTCGGCTACAGGCCGCGGGTGGCCGTGGAAGAGGGCGTCCGGAACTTCGTCGACTGGTACCGGTCCTACAACGGCGTGCTTTGAGCCGGTTGGGTTGACGCGGGTCCGACAGGCTCCGGAAAGGCCAGGACGAACTCCGCCCCGCCGCCGGGGGCGTCTTGGACCCGAACCTCTCCGCCATGCGCCTTCATGATGGCCCGGACGATGCTGAGGCCGAGGCCAGCGCCCTGGCTGAAGGAGCGGTCACCGCGCCAGAAGCGATCAAAAATCCTGGACCGCTGGTCGATCGCGACGCCGAGGCCATGATCCCGGACGCGAATCTGCGGACCCGGTCCCACGCTGATTTCGATCGTGGTTTTCGGCGGCGTATGGCGCAGACCATTTTCAATCAGGTTGCGCAGGGCCCGGCCGATGGCCTCGGCGTGCCCCTCCACCACAATATCCTGCGGGGCGTCGAGGGACAGGTCCCGGTCCATGGACCAGGCCAGCCGGACCAGTTGGGACAGCTGTTCGGTCGCCATGGCCTTGAGGCTGACCTGACCGGTCTGTCGCAAGGGCATGGCGTCGACCTGAGCGAGGTCCAGCATCTGACTGACGGTGCGGGCCAGGGCCGCAGCCTCCTCCTGAAGCGTATCGCGATCGGCCGACGGCGGCATGTTGTTGATGGCCAGGGTCATGACGGCCAGCGGGGTGCGCAGCTCATGGGCGGCGTTGGCGTTGAAGTCCTGGACCAGGCGAATACTGGTCTCGACCCGGTCCAGGGCCCGGTTGAAGGCCTGGACCAGGCGCTGGACCTCCAGTGAGGTCGCCGGCACGGCAAGTCTCTGTCCCAACTGGTCTGGATCAAGCTGGTCCGCTTCCCGCGCCGCGCGCCGCAGGGGCTCGGTCAGGCGGCTGACCTGGACCAGGGCGGCCAGCAGCAGCATGAGGGTCAGGGGCGCCAGGGGCGCGGCGACATGTTCCAGCAGTTCCATGCGGATGGCATGGTCGAACACCGCCATGGAACGGGCCCTGATCCAGAGGATGACCCAGCCATCCTTGCCGTTTACCTCGACCTCGGTGGCGCCGGCGATGACCGGGCCAACGGGATCCGGCCGCCACCGCGTCCATTCGGTTCGGTCAAAGGCTTCGGTGGCTGCGGCGTCGACATCGCCGCCACTGGACAGCAACGTCCCGTCCGGGCTTCGCACTTGCCACCGCCAGGACGCCGCGTTTTCCGGCCGATCGGGCCTGCTTCCTTTCGCAAGGTCTGCAGCGATCCGGACCGCCTCCAGACGAACCACATCGCGGGCCAGCTGCGGCCGGTCATGCTGATAGAGGCCTATCACGACGAGGGCGTTGAACAGGGCAAAGGCCGTGGTCAGGGCGGCCAGGGCGACGCCGACCTGCCAGAGCAGGCCCGAGGCCCGGGGCGAACCGGCCTTCACGACGCTCTGCCTGACGTCGAAGCCGGCGGGGCCGGAAGTGGCGGGGTTTGGGCCGAAAGGGCATAGCCCACGCCATGCACCGCCCGGACGCCCATATGAGCGCCGGCGGACTGCAGTTTTCGGCGCAGACGGGACACCAGCGCATCGAGGGCGTTGGGCGATACCTCGGCCTCAAGGGAATAGAGCGAATGCTCCAGCTGTTCCCGGGTCGCCATGCCATCCGGCCTGCGCGCGAGAAGTTCCAGCAGGGCAAATTCCTTGGGCGTGAGGTCCAGCGGTGATGCCTCGGTCCGGGCCGAGCGGGCCGCAATGTCCAGCCGCAGATCGCCCACCGTCATGATGGTGTCGAGGCTGGACCCTGGACGTCTGAGCAGGGCGCGGCACCGCGCCGCCAGTTCCGCCACCTCGAAGGGCTTGATCAGATAGTCGTCCGCCCCCGCATCCAGGCCGTCGATCCGGTCATCCAGGCCGCTGCGTGCGGTCAGAAGTATGACGGGGGTCGAGAGCCGCGCCTGCCGCAGGTCCCGGAGCAGCGACAGTCCATCACCGTCGGGCAGCCCCAGATCGAGGATCACCAGGTCATAGGTCGTTACAGCCAGCACCTCCCGGGCATCGGCCAGACAGGCCTGATGGTCGACGACATAGCCCGCCTGTTCCAATCCCTGCACCGTCATGGCGGCCAGCTGGCGATTGTCCTCAACAAGCAGCAGTCGCAACCCGAGCCTCCCGTGCCTGGTTCAAGGGTTTCATGGTCCCGAAGCCTTCGCAATGGCCAGACGAGGAGGCCTTCCGGCTGTCAGGACTTCGTCAGGACCGGCCCCTAGCTTCGCATCGCTCGGTTGGCGCCTGCCTTCCCGGCGCTTTCACGGGCCGCGCAGTGTCTTCGAGGCTGCGGGTCCAAACCCGTCAGTTGAGGCGCGTACCCATGTCCATCCCCGTCACCAAGGTCAATCTCGCCGCCCAGGTCGCCGCCGGCCAGGGCTATGTGTTGCTCACGGCCGAGCCCGGCGATTTCCAGAACACCCTGCTCACGCCCTTGCCCGAGACCTGGGCCTCCGGCGGCTTTGACCTGAACGGGGATGGCCTTGTCGATCTGGTGATCGGCGCGCCGGGCAGCGACGACAAGGACATAGACGCTGGCCGGGTGTTCGTTGTCCTGGGCGCCGGAACGCCGGGATCAACCACAACCCTTTCAGACGGTCTGACGGAAATCATCATCGACGGGGTCAAGGCCGGCGACAGGGCCGGATCGGCCGTCGACATGGTGGGCGACCTGAACAGCGATGGCCTGGCCGAGATTCTGGTTGGCGCTCCGGGTACGGACCGCAGCGGCGTCGCTGACGCGGGCGCTGCCTTTGTTGTCTGGGGCCGGGCCACTCCGGGCGGCGTCGATCTGGGCGATCCCCTGACCGGCGGGGGCAAGGGCTATGTCATTCGCGGCGAGCTGGCGGGCGACAATGCCGGTCAGGCCATGACCTGGGTCGCCGACCTGACCGGCGACGGCAAGTCCGAGATCCTGGTCGGGGCGCCCGGCTCCGATGCCGGCGGGGCCGAGTCCGGTTCGGCCTATGTGGTCTGGGGCAAGTCCTCGGCCTCCATCGTCAACCTGACCACGGTCACGGGCGGTACGGGCGGCTTCCGGATCACCGGCGAGAGCGCCGGCGACCAGGCGGGTCAGGCCCTGGGACGGATCAATGACCTGAACGGCGATGGCCTGTCGGAGGTCCTGGTCGGGGCGGCTGGCAATGACGCCGGCGGCGCCGAGGCCGGCGCCGTCTATGTGGTCTTCGGCAAGTCCACAGGCGCCCAGGTCAATCTCGATGATGTCGCCGCCGGCATTGGCGGCTTCAAGATCGTCGGTCAGGCCGGCGAGGCGGTCGGTTCGGCCCTGTCCAGCCCTGGGGATGTCAATGCCGACGGCCTGTCGGACATCATGGTCAGCGCCGCCGGCAGCGGCCGGGCCTATGTGGTCTATGGCAAGGCCGATACGGCGGCGGTTCATCTCGGTGATGTGGCGGCCGGCCTTGGCGGTTTCATGATCCAGGCCGAATCGGCCGGGGATTTCGCCGGAATGAGTTTTGCCACCGGCGCCGATTTCAATCGCGACGGGATCAATGACCTGGTCATCGGCGCCCCCTGCAACGGCGAGGGCGGCGCCAATGCCGGTGCGGTCTATGTGATCTGGGGCGGCGGGTCCGGGACCATCGACCTGTCCCTGGTGGCGGCCGGCATCGGCGGGGCGAAGATCGTCGGGGCCGCCGGATCCTATACGGGCTCGGCCGTCTCGACCCTGGGCGACCTGAATGGCGACGGAACCGCTGACCTGCTGATCGGCGCCGCCGGCCAGAACCGGGAACGGGCGACAGTGCTGTTCACCCCGACCTCCTGGCAGCCTGACTTCAACGTCTATGGCACCAATGGCGCCGACACGATCGGCGCGGGCTATGGCGGGAACCACAAGGTCGGCGACCTAGCTGACGAGATCTATGGCCTGGCGGGTGTCGACACCATCCATGCGGGCGATGGCGCGGACCTGCTGGACGGCGGCAGCGGCGCTGACCTGCTGTATGGCGAAGGCGGCGACGATATCTATGTGGTCGATGTCGCGGGCGACCAGACCCTGGAAGACCTGGCCGGCGGGACCGACACGGTGCGGGCCTATCTGAACTGGACGCTCGGGGCCAATATCGAGAACCTGGAGCTCATGGGGTCGGCGCATAACGGAACCGGCAATGGCCTGGACAACCAGATCACCGGGACCAGCGGCAATGACAACCTGGATGGCGGGCTTGGCGCGGACCGGCTGATCGGCGGCGCGGGCAATGATACCTATTTCGTCGACCAGACCGGGGATGTCGCGGTCGAGGACGGGCCAGGCGGCTATGACACGGTCATCGCCAGTGTGGACTACACCCTCGGGGACAATGTCGAGGCCCTCCGCCTGGCCGGCGGGGCCCATGTCGGGACCGGCAACGCCTTGGCCAACAGCCTGTATGGCGGAACGGGCGATGACATCCTCGATGGCGCCGGTGGCGCGGACATCCTGCTCGGGGGCGACGGCAACGACCTCTATCTCGTCGATGTGGCGGGCGACCAGATTCAGGAACTGGCCGGGCGCGGAACCGACACGGTGCGGGCCGGTCTGAACTGGACCCTGGCGGCCAATGTCGAAAACCTGGAGCTGATCGGCCTTGGCCTGACCGGTACGGGCAATACCGGCGACAACGCCATCCTGGGCACCATGGGCAATGACCAGCTGTTTGGCCTGGGCGGCATCGACAGTCTGACGGGCGGCAAGGGCAATGACCTGCTGGACGGCGGGACCGGCGCCGATGACATGACCGGCGGCGAGGGCAACGACACCTACCGTGTCGGCGAGCTGGGCGATCTGATCCATGAAGCGGTGGGCGGCGGCATCGACACCGTCGAGGCCTCCATCGACTGGACCCTGACCGATGGCCTGGAAAACCTGATCCTGACCGGCGCGGCGCGCAACGGCGTGGGCAATGCCGGCAAGAACAGCCTAACGGGCACTGCCGGCGACGATCATCTGGACGGCGCCGGCGGCGCCGACACCCTGACCGGCGGGCTCGGGAATGACAGCTATGTCGTGGACAATCGCGGCGACAAGGTTGTGGAGCTGGCCGGCGGCGGCGATGATACGGTCTATGCGGCGATAAACTACACCCTGGGTGCAGGCGTGGAAAATCTGGTGCTGACCGGCAGCGCACGCACCGGGACCGGCAATGATCTCGACAATACCCTGACCGGAACGGTCAAGGCTGATCACCTCTTTGGCCTCGCCGGCAACGACATCCTGGACGGCGGCGCGGGCAGCGATGTGCTGGAAGGCGGCCTCGGCGATGACATCTACTATATCGACGGATCCGGCGACGTGATCGTCGAGGCCCTGGATGGCGGCATCGATACGGTGTTCGTCAATGGCGACTGGACCGTCTCGGGCAATGTCGAGAATGTCCACCTGCTGGGCGCCGGCAGCATCACTGGCGATACGGGCGACAACAAGCTGTCCGGCAGCGGTGATGACGACCGGCTGGATGGCGGCGATGGCGATGACGTGGAACTGGGCGGCGGCGGCAATGACGTGCTGGTCTCGGGTTCCGGCGATGATATCCTGTCCGGCGGCAGCGGCGATGACCGGTTCGAGATCCACGGCGGCAAGACCCGGATCGAGGACCTGCTGGGTCATGACACGATCGACGCCAGCGAGGCGACCGGCGACAGCCTGATTGACCTGTCCGGCGAAGACCTCAGCGAGATCGAGGGTGAGGATTGCGAGATCACCGGCGGCGGCCAGACGGCCATGCCGCTGGACGTGCAGTTCCTCCAGGACCTCAGCGGCTCTTTCGGCGATGACATCGCCACCGTGCGGGGCCTGATCCCGGGTCTGATCTCGGCCCTGACCGCCGTGCAATCGGATGCGCAGTTCGGGTCCTCGACCTTTGTCGACAAGCCGGTCTCTCCCTTCGGGGCCGGTGGCGACTGGGTCTATGACACGGTCCTGTCCCAGACCGGCGACGCCGCCGCCCTGTCGGCAGCCTATGCCGGGATGGTCATCCACAGCGGCGCCGACGAGCCCGAGGCCCAGATCGAGGCCCTGATGCAGCTGGCCCTGCGCGGGGCCGAGGTCGGATTCCGGGCAGACTCGGCGCGGTTTGTCATCCTCTTCACCGACGCGCCCTTCCATGTGGCCGGCGACGGCTCCCTGGCCGGCATCCTGACGCCCAACAATGGTGATGCGGTGCTGGATGGCGGCGGAACCGGAGAAGACTATCCGGCCATCGCCCAGCTGCGCGACGCCCTGCTGGCGGCCAATATCATCCCGATCTTCGCCATCGCCGGCGGCTACCAGTCCACCTATCAGGGACTGGTCGACATGCTGGGACGGGGCGCCGTTGTCACCCTGGGTTCCGACAGCGCCAATGTGGTCGCCGCGGTGACAGCCGGCCTGACCGAGACCACCCGCACGGTGGTCGAGGACGCCATTGGCGGGATCGGCAATGACGACATCCGGGGCAATCTGGCGGACAACCTGCTGGACGGCGGCGCCGGATCTGACAGTCTTCGGGGACGGGCCGGTAATGACCATCTGGTCGGCGGCACGGGCGCCGACAGGCTGGAAGGCGGCGACGGCAATGACCTGCTGGAGGGCGGTTCCGACACCGATACGGCCAGCTATGGCGACGCCACGGCAGGCGTCACGGTCAGCCTGGCGGTCGTGATCGCTCAGGATACCATCGGAGCCGGCATCGACACCCTGACCGGCATCGAGAACCTGTCGGGGTCGGCCTTCAATGACAGCCTGACGGGCGACCGGCGGGCCAATGTCATCATGGGCGACCTGGGCGACGATGTGATGGATGGCGGCGCCGGCGCTGACACCGCCAGCTATAGCTCGGCCGGGGCCGGCGTGACGGTCAGCCTGGCCATCGTCGGGGCCCAGGACACCCTGGGCGCGGGCGTCGACAGCCTGATCAGTTTCGAGAACCTGTTCGGATCGGCCTTCAACGACAGCCTCACGGGCAATGGCAAGGCCAACACCCTGTCCGGCAGCCTGGGCGACGACCATCTGGATGGCGGCAAGGGGGTTGATACGCTGTTGGGCGGGGCGGGCGCCGACAGCCTGATCGGCGGCGCCGGCAATGACTTTTTTGTCTATGCCGCGACCTCAGACTCCACCCTGGCGGCCAGCGACCTGATCCTGGATTTTGCGATGGGTGACCGCATCGACCTGTCGATGATCGACGCCGACATCAATGCGGCGGGCGACCAGGGCTTTGTCCAGGCGGCCAGCCTGGGCGGTATCGCCGGCCAGTTTGTCCTGTCCTATTCCGCCGGGACCGGCCAGACCCAGCTGCAGGCCGATACGGACGGGGACGGCGTCGCCGACTTCCAGGTGATGTTCTCCGAGGATGTCACCGGCATGACGGCCGGCTGGGTGCTGTAAACCCGCATGACCTTGACCTCCCGAGCCGCTAGCCTGCGGCTCGGGAGGCGGCCATGGATCTTACAACCGAGCTGGGCATCATCGAGGGCTATTACGGCGCGCCCTGGTCCTGGGAAGACCGGGCGAGGCATGTCGATGTCCTCGGCCCCGCCGGCTACCGGTTCTTTCTGCATGCCCCCAAGGCGGACGGGTTTCTGAGGCGGCGCTGGCGGGAGGATCATCCGGCCCGGCAGCGCGACGCCCTGGCCCGGTTCTCTGACCACTGTCGCGGGCAGGGCGTGCGGTTTGGCCTTGGCCTCAGTCCCTTTGAACTCTACCGCAATTTCGACGCCGAGGCCCGCGCGACTCTGGCCGTCAAGCTGGCCTGGCTGGACGCCATCGGCATTGATGACCTGGGCATCCTGTTCGACGACATGCGCGGCGACCTGCCAAACCTCGCAGCGACCCAGGCCGACATCCTGCATTTCGTCGCCGACCACAGCCGGGCCAGCCGGATCATTGTCTGTCCGACCTACTATACCGACGATCCGGTGCTGGACCGGTTCTTCGGGCCCCGGCCGGAAAACTATCTGGAGGACCTGGGCCGGGCGCTGGACCCGGCCATCGCCGTCTTCTGGACGGGGGAAGAGGTCTGTTCGGCCGAGTACAGGCCCGGCCACCTGGCCCGGGTGACGCAGCAGCTGGGCCGCAAGCCGTTCCTCTGGGACAATTATCCGGTCAATGACGGGCCGCGCATGTCGCGGCGCCTGCATCTGCGGGCCATGACCGGAAGGCCCGCTTCCATGGGGGCCCATCTCACCGCCCATGCGGTCAATCCGGCGCTGCAGCCGACCCTGTCCCTGATCCCGGCCCTGACCCTGGCCGACAGCTACCGACAGGGCGACGACTACAGCTATGGCCAGGCCTTCGAGGCGGCGGCGACCGCCGTGCTGGGGTCGGACCTGGCCCAGAGGGTGCGGGGACATCTGGGGCTGCTGCAGGACAGCGGCCTGGACCAGCTGGATCCGGCGGCCATCCAGCGGCTGAAGGCCCGCTACAGCGAACTGGACCATCCCGCCGCCCGGGAAATCTTCGGATTTCTGGAAGGGCGTTATGCCATCACGCCGGAGATGATGCAGGAAGCCTGAGCCCCCGGGCTGTCCGCAAGCATTGCGAAGGACGGCGGCCGGGCTAGTTAGGGCGCATCAGGGAGCCGCCATGTCAAACGCCGCCGGGACAGTCGCCATCATCGGAGCCGGCATGGCGGGCCTGGCCTGTGCGACCCGGCTGGGTCAGGCCGGTCTTGCGGTTGAGCTGTTTGACAAGGGGCGGGGACCGGGCGGGCGGATGTCGACCCGCCGGCTGGAAACACCGCAAGGCCTGGCCAGTTTTGACCATGGCGCCCAGTATTTCACCGCCCGGGGCGCCGGGTTCGCCGCGAAGGTTCAGCAATGGGTCCAGCAGGGCGTGGCGGCCCCCTGGCCGGCGGCCGGAGACGGCGCCTTTGTCGGGGTTCCGGGGATGAATGCGCCCATCAAGGCCCTGGCGGCGGACCAGTCGGTGGCCTGGCAGTTCCGGATCGAGGCGCTCCTGGCCGACGAAGCCGGCTGGCGGCTGATCGGACCGGCGGGACCGACCCGGGCCTTTTCGGCGGTCGTTGTGGCCCTGCCGGCGGAACAGGCCGCCGAACTGCTGGCCGAAATCGAGCCGGCCCTGGCGGCAACAGCGGCGGGCTCTTCGACCCAGCCCTGCTGGACGGTCATGGCGGCCTTTGCCGAGCGACTGCCCATCGCGCCGGACACCCTGCGCGACCTCGGGCCCCTGGGCTGGGCGGCCCGCAATGTTTCCAAACCGGGCCGCTCGGGACCGGAGACCTGGGTGCTCCAGGGCAGCCCCGACTGGTCGCGGGACCATCTCGAAGCGTCAGGGGACGCGGTCAGCGCCGTCCTGCTGGGCGCCCTGGCCGAGGCCAAGGGCGGCCCGCTGCCCGCGCCCCTGGCCCTTGAGGCGCATCGCTGGCGTTATGCCCGCTCGGCCAGCGGAACGGACGGCGCCCTCTGGTTATCGGGCGCGCGGATCGGCTGCTGCGGCGACTGGCTGATCGGTCCCCGGGTCGAAGCCGCCTGGGACTCCGGCGTCGCCCTGGCGGACCGGATCCTCGCGGATCGGCAGGCGCTGGGCCTCTAGGCTCGCAGGACGGCCATGCCGAGCGCCAGGCCGATCAGGGCGGCGAGGGTCAGCTGGCCCCTCAGGCTGGCATACCAGGCGGGCGCGGACCCGGCCCTGAGGTCCCAGATTCCCTGCAGGATGTGGGCGCCGGCCAGGCCGCCCAGCTGCCAGAGCCGCTGTTCGGCGGGCAGCATCAGCAGGGCAAAGCCCGCCAGGCTGGGCAGCATGGCCAGGGAGACGATCCTGTTGTCGATGGCCGGCGCGGTCACCGCCATGCCCCAGCGCCCGCCGCCCAGGAAGGACAGGATCAGGGCCGCATAGACGGCCAGGGCCGACCCGGCCAGGGGAGCGAATTCGGGCCAGATCCAGCCGATGATGCCGGGCGCCAGGAAGGGGATCAGGCCCAGCCGCCCGTAGATCAGCACCCAGGTCGGGATCGGAACGGCGGTGCGGTCAGTCATGGCGGGTCCCCGGGGGCGCGCCCCGATTGGCGGGGACGGCGCGTCGCGAGGGTAACTAGGTCCCGCGGGCGGCAGGAGGAGGCCCCCGGGCGGTCGGAAGGCGCGTGGATGGATTGTGAAGCTTGGCGCATGCGAGGGCGCTGCCCTGCTCTCGCAGTGACGGCTTGGGCTTTTTGCCTATTGGCGGACCTTCGGAAGTTCCGAGAAGGGAGGAGGCTGTGTGGAAACGCGCTGGCAAGCCCATCGGGGAGATTGGTCGCCAGGCGCTCAGTGGGTTTGGGTGACGGAGGCGGCGTTTTGGCGCGAGGCAGGCTGCGGCCTCGTCAGGCCCGTA
>Ga0164294_10002624_pt1 | contig 16202 bp, 13 predicted proteins | sample GEODES005metaG_FD_111479 | JGI IMG/M metagenome (GOLD analysis project Ga0164294, IMG submission 111479) | Oligotrophic lake water microbial communities from Sparkling Lake, Wisconsin, USA - GEODES005 metaG | ecosystem: Environmental > Aquatic > Freshwater > Lake | place: USA: Sparkling Lake...
AGCCAATCCCGCGAAGCAGTATCCGAACTTGGTGGAATACATCAACTTCGCCTGCCGGCCAGAGCCTCAGACTCCGCAGAAGTTGACCGGCTGGGGCTTGCTCGGACTTGGCGCGGTCGGCTCTGTCGTGGCGCTCATCGCGGGGGTTCCGCTGATGGTTCTTGCGGCGGCGGTTCCGGCGCTCGCGGGGACGACGCTGGTGGTCATGCAACCTCGGGCCAAGCTTAACGAGGGCGAAGCGCAGCGACGAGAAGAGATTCGCAAAGTTGCCCATGCGATGAAAGGCTTGGTTGAGCATCGGCGACTACACCGCGATCTTGATGCCAGCAGCTTGCTGATCCTTGAGGAATGCGCGCACTATTGGGTGCGGATTCGGATCGCTTTTGGCACAGGGCAATGGCAAGAAGAGACGCTACCGCACTCGTACGTTTCCGCCCGAGCAGCGGCACGACTCGCCGCGGATGAAGGCATGTACGACGTGTTGCTTGCCTATCGGCACGTTTTGCCCGATTCGGTCGATGGCCGCAATCCGCTGGACTACGTGGACGAGGCCCTGGAATCGTTTGGGATCAAAGGCAAGGTGAACCCGAGCCAAGTTCCGCCCGGCTTCTACGTCGCCCGTGCGGTGGCGGACAAACTGCGCGCTTTGGCCGAAGAGGCGGAGCGACTGGCTTTTCAGACGGCGAAAGACATGGACATCCGCCCCGGCAAATCCCTCGACTCCGCGCTCAGCAATCTTCGCGACCTGCGGGTGGCGGAAGAGGAGCTGACGGAGCATGTTCAGCACAAGAACTGAACCTGAGCCAGAATTAATTAACGTCCCCCCCCAGGCGGATTAATTAATTACACCGGGATTTGGGTTCGTTCGGGTTTGTTTCGATGATTCTTGCGCGCTATCTGTAGAGTGCGAAAAGACCAAAAGTAAACCAAGGAAGTTTTCAGGCGGGGAAATTATTGATGACCACACTTGATGAGCTTTCAATAGCGCACCGCTGGTTGGAGGAGATTCGGCCCTTGCCGGCTGAGGTGGTTGAGGAACTTCGCCATCGGTATGAAGTCGGCCTGACGCACCATTCCACCGCGATCGAAGGTACCTGGCTCATCACGGGCCCAAGGCGACCGTTACCGTTCGCTTGGTCACGTTCATTTGCAGGCGGAACTGTTTGGCCGAGAATCCAGCCGGGGGGTAGAAGCGGTATTCGCCGGTGACGGTTGCGCCGGGGCGGATTTCGTTGCCCCAGGTTTGAAACTGTGGATCGATGTAGAACTCAGGGTAGCTGTTGACCGTGGTTGCGCCGGAGAGCATGGCGGCGGTTGCGTATTGCCAGCCCCACCTTCCCGGCCGCGGCATGGGGTTCGAAATTTCGACGCGGACGGCGATTCCGTCTTGTTCGATTTTTCGCTGGCCCAGAACCTTGAACTGCAAATCATCCAGATCAAAACGCGCGCCGAGGGAGGCTTGTGCGGTTGGCACAAAGTTCATGGCCGACTCGGCAAAGACCGAGGTCGGGGGAGATAGTTGCGAGGTCAGATCCATCTTTGGCGCCTGACTTCGGATGTAATTGTGATAGAAGATGCCAATGCGCAGGTGGGGAGTCTTGGCCGGAAACTCGTAGATCGTAACGATGTCGATGCTCTCTCCGGGCCTCAGCGTCTTGCTGAGAAGCGACAAATCCTTGGCGGCGGCGCCCCGATACTGAACGTCGGTTGCCGTGAACTTCGTGTCATAAACGCGAAGCCCAAAAGTCTGGCTCTCCGTAACGGAGATGGGCTTCTTCTCCGGATTCCGAATGTTGGCTTCAAGGATTAGCAGTTTCTTGCCTTCGCCGGCAACGATCGTTTCCTTCTTGGTTCCAAAGGCGATGGCGGTGCGAGCCGATTTAATCGTGACAACGCGACTGTTCCCGAGTTCGGAGACTTGCTTTTCACCTTTGGTGCGGCCGACGGTTCCGATCAGATAGGGCTTGCCGATCTGCGCCGGAATCTGTGCGCCAAGGATTGCGACGAGACCGAGGGACAACATGTTTGGGAATCCTACCGGAGAGGTGAACCACGCTTGGATCTGCTCAGTGCCTCGGTCGCCTAGATTATCGAGTTGAGGCGCCACAGGGGGATCAGTCGCCGGTGGAGGCTCGTGCGTTTTGGACCAGCCAAGTTTAAGAGAGCAATTTTGTACATTGCAAGAAGCGGAATGAATTTTTCGATGAAATTGCGACTACAATGTAGTAAGGAAAGCATCTGTTCAAATCTACTTCGCCCACTCCTTCAATTTTGCGGGCACAGATTGTTTCATATTCATTTACGATTATTTTATTGCACTTGATTGTATCTATCACGCTATGCGACTTAGGAACTTGAAATGAACCAATTTGAAGCAGCAGATAAGCCAACGCGCGAACTATATCCACAGCTGTTTGAACTTCTTAAAACTCCAGGTGCAGATGCATTGCTAACTCGAATCAATGAGCTGGAGAAGTTCACAGATTATGCGATTTATCTAATGGAAGAAGAAGGCATTCTAGCGTCCGTGCGCGGATGGGAATCTTTACGGCAACATGCTGTAGATCAGAGAGATCTAAACCTGCACTGTAAGTGCCTTTACTGCGAGTCAAACGCTTACATGGCTCTAGGCGACACGTACAAAATGCAAATGGACCTAGTCAAAAGGTCCTTTGACAAAATGGCTAACGTTGAAGTGCCAGAAGGCGAAGTAGATCCGATTCCCTTGCTTATTGACAAGTTTTTCTCAGATGCAAGAACTGCATGGATGAAACAGCGAGAATTATTATTTCGCCTTAGCACACTGGACGTGACGCATGACAGCGGGTTTGAGTCTGCATTTCTCTGCAACTACGGAAATTGCCTCAGTCATGTCGGAAGAACACCAGAAGCAATGTATCGGTGGTGGAAATCCATTCAATTAGACTCTGAAAACGCTGCCGCACTTGTCTCCTATGGGCAAGGCTGCTTGCTACTTGGACGAAACTTCCCGAGACATAGCATGTTACTTTTTGACGAAGCTTACTTAGCTTTCACGTTGGCGCTATCAAAGCGGAACACCTCAGGATCATTCTGGGGACCAGAGGTTTTTTCTTCAGCCATTCATGGTTATAGCCAACTCCTTGAATGGTGGAAACGTCAAGGGCTTGAGGCCGAGGATATTGAGAAGCGTATCACTGCTAGAGATCAAGCTCACAAAGACTTCGAGCCTTCGAAATTCATTCAGCAGATAGGGAGGCATGGACTTTTACTTACTGTGGCACCACGTCCATTAAATTGCCCGAGCACTTCGAGAGACGACGCCTTCCCGGAAGCAACGGGCGTGCGCACGGTCAATGAACAACAGCGCCTTGTGAACCTGCTAAACACAATTAAGGAAGATTTCTCGCTGAGTCGCTTTTTCTGTATCAGTACATGCGAGAATCGCGCCCACAAGTTCTGTATAGCGCAATGACTGACTATGCCACAAGTCCTTCAGTTAACGAGTTCGGCTTACGACCCGGATTGATTAAATCGGTTGTTCGAACGAATATTGATGCCTTTGATAAAGTCGCAAAGGTTCTCGAGACATTGCTCAGCTTAGAGCCTCAAAACGAACGGCGCCCCCTAAGTTTCAACACTATCTGGTACAAAAATAGAGACAAGAGTCTCGGCTTGCGAGATGAAATTGCGAGCAGACTTGAATTCGGGAGTCCTTTATTGGGTCTCTACGATATACACCTTGCGTGGGACGTCGAAGACGGGCCATTGAAGAGTTTACGCGACCTCTTTGTCCATGACGTCGGCGATCTAACAGGATATGCGAGGTACCTTAAAGTTAAGAGTCCGCGTGGACAATCCGAAGAAGACTTAGACCTTTTAAGTTTGGCACTAGAGTCACTGCAAATTCTCAGAGGAGCATTTCTGATTCTTTGTCAGATTGCAAATCAAGAATTTTGCGTAGCAGACCGGGATTTGGATAGAATAGCGAAGTTCAATCTGGGAACTTCCCTGTCAGACTTGATTGACTTGAATCAGAAACTCCAGTAGTTTGTGGTATTTGTCACATCTTCTTGTTTGAGCCGCCTGAATTGAGCAATCAGCAAGGTAGGTTCTTGCACGCCACGGAGTTCCGCGGCGGGAATCCTAAATCCAGCAACTCGCGTTAAGTCTCGGAAGCTCTTTTTGCAGGTTCCCAATTTGCAACGAGAAAGCGTTGTTTCCGGCGACACTCGTTACAACGAATTCTTGTCGTGACACGGCTCCATCGTGCTCTCACTCTTCGCGCAAGACGTTCAGCTTCACCGCATCCCAGATCGCGCGGCCGACGGCTCGGGCGCGTTCTCGGTTGCTGTTTCGGATTTCTAGGGCTTCGGCGTCGGGGCTGCCGACCATGGTTCGGCGGTTGGTGGTGCCGAAGTAGGTGCCTTTGGCCGTTCCTTTGAGCTCTTGGAATGGACTGTCGTTGAGGCTTAGGCCAACGGTGACTTCGGTTACGCTGGCGCCACCGTTGGGGTTATTCAGCAGTTCGGTTCGAGAGCGGTTTTTCTGGCTGACCTTGCGAAGTTCGATCTTCACCGTGCGCTCCGCAGACTCGCCGGGAGCGACCACGATCCTTGCGTCGAGCTCCAGCGAAGCGCGAAGGATGTACTGCACTTCCCGATCCAAAAGCTCGCTGGCTTCGGCTTTCTTGAGTTCGCTGAAGGGCGGGAGGGCTTTAACGACGATCGGCTCGAGCCGGTAGGTTCGAGCCGATGCGAGGGTGAAAAGGGCGGCGAGGATCATCAGTAATGCCAGTCGACGTTGTGGGCTTGCTTTGCGTGTGCTTCGATGAACTCTCGGCGCGGCTCGACTTTCTCACCCATCAGACGACTGAACATCTGTTCCACTTCGATTTCGAACTCGGGGTCGAGCTGGATTTTCACGAGCTTTCGCACGGTCGGATCCATGGTCGTCGTTCCGAGTTCATCGGCGTTCATTTCTCCGAGACCCTTAAATCGGGTGACGGAGAAGTTCTTCTTCTTGAGTCCACGAATGATCTCGTCGCGCTCAGCTTCTGACATGGCGTAATGCCGTTCGTTGTTGCCCACCTTGATAACAAAGAGGGGCGGCTGGGCAAGGTAGATGTTGCCAGCTTGGACCAGCGGCTTCATGTAGCGGTAGAAGAACGTGAGGAGCAAGGTTCGAATGTGCTCGCCGTCAACGTCGGCATCGGTCATGATGATGACCTTGTGATAACGCAACTTCGTGATATCGAAGTGGATATCGTCCTGCTTCTTCTTGTTCTTGTTGCCGTTGTCTACGGTCGAAATCTCGATCTCGATGTCTTCTTCCGAGACCTTTGAAGCCTGGTTTCGGCCCATGCTGAGGTCGATTCCGACGCCAAGGGCGGCGATGAGCGACTTGATTTCTTCGTTGTCGAGGGCGCGGTCCAAGCGAGCTCGTTCGACGTTGAGAATCTTTCCTCGGAGCGGAAGAACGGCCTGGGTGTGGCGGTCTCTTGCGCCTTTCGCAGAGCCACCAGCCGAGTCACCTTCAACTAGGAAGAGCTCGCTGATGCTAGCATCTTTGCTGATGCAGTCGGTGAGCTTTCCGGGCAGGCCAAAGGAGTCCATCGCGTTTCCGCGGCGAATCTGCTCGGCGGCCTTTCGGGCGGCTTCTCGCATCCGCTGGGCAAGGATTCCCTTGTCCACGATTCGCTTGGCGACCGAAGGGTTCTCTTCGAAGAAGGTGGTGAGACCGTCGCCGACGAGGCTGTTGGTGAGACCCTGAACTTCGGGCGTCACGAGCTTGACCTTGTCTTGCGAGTTGTACGACGGGTTCGCCAAACGCAGCGAGATGACGGCGGTGAGGCCATCGGAAATGTCGTCCGACGTAAGGTTGGCGTCCTTCTCTTTCAAGAAGTTCATCTTGCGGGCGTGGCTGTTGACGACGCGGGTGAGCGCGGTGCTGAAGCCCGAGACGTGGGTGCCGCCGTCTGGGTTGAAGATGTTGTTGCTGAAGGCCAACACGGTGGCGTTGTAGCCATCGTGGTACTGGAGGGCAATCTCGACTTCCGTGAGTTCCTTCGCCCGGCGGAAGAAGATGCAGGGGTGAAGGGTGTCTTTGCCTTCGTTGAGGTCTTCAACAAGCTGCGGAATTCCCCGTTGGAAGAAGAAGGTTTCGTTTTCTTCCGGAATCTGCTCGTTTACGAATTCGAACTTGACCTTCGAGTTGAGGTACGCCAATTCCCGCATTCGGGTCTTGATGATGTGGGTGTCGTACTCAATTTCCGTGAGGATGCTTGGGTCGGCGTGCCATCGCTGGCGGGTGCCACGCTTGCCTTCGGGCGCAGGTCCGAGGTGCTTCACGTCGTGCTGGGGAATTCCCTTTTCGTACCGCTGCATGTAGGTTTGGCCATCTCGCCAAACCGTGGTTTCCATCCAAGAGGAAAGGGCGTTCGTACAAGAAACGCCGACGCCGTGGAGACCGCCAGAGGTTTTGTAGCCGGAGGCATCGCCGCCGAACTTTCCGCCGGCGTGAAGGACGGTCATAACGACCTGCAGCGCGGAAACGCCCATCTTGGCGTGCTTGTCGACCGGAATTCCGCGGCCGTTGTCTTCGGTGCTGATCGAGTTATCGGCGTGGAGGGTGACATTGATCTGCGTACAGTGCCCGGCGAGCGCTTCGTCGACACTGTTGTCGAGAACTTCGCGGAAAAGCTGGTGAAGGCCGCGCTTGCCGTTGTCGCCAACGTACATTCCAGGTCTCTTTCGGACGGCTTCAAGCCCCTCCAAAACTTGGATCTGATCGGCGTTATAATCGCCCTCGACAACGCTGCTGATGATCTCTTCGACGTGTTCGAGTTGATCGTCTTGTGGTTCTAGGGATTCGTCGGACATGCGGATCAATAAAAACAGACGTCAGAGACTGACGTCGTTAATATCACAGGATACCCGCGAGCCCAGAATCGGCTAACTTAGACTCAGCTCGATGAATCTGTACTCTGGCCTGCTCCGCCCCATTGCCTTCCGGTTCGACCCGGAATGGGTTCACGAGCGTGCCATGGGGGCGATTGAACGGGGATTGATCTCGGTAACCGTGCCGCAAGACCCACGATTGGTCACCTCGGTCGCGGGGATCAAGTTTCCAAATCCGATCGGGCTAGCGGCCGGTTTTGACAAGAACGCGGTGGCGGTTAACCAGTGGCACCGGCTGGGTTTTGGCTTCGCAGAGTTGGGCACGATTACGCCCCGACCCCAGCCCGGGAATCCGCGACCCCGGCTCTTTCGTTTGCCCGAAGATAAAGCGCTGATCAACCGAATGGGGTTCAACAACGACGGTGCGGAAGCAATCGCGGCAAGGATCGAGCGGTCGTTTCCAAAGATTCCCCTTGGCGTCAATTTAGGCAAGAACAAGGACACCGAGGCGGCGAACGCGGCGAGCGATTACGCTTTAAGCTTCGAGCGGTTGAAGGACTTGGGTGACTACTTCGTGATCAACGTGTCTTCGCCAAACACGCCGGGCTTGCGGTCACTGCAGGAAAAGGGGCCGTTGCTGGAGATTGTGGATGCGATGCGGGAGGTTCACGCGACCAAGCCGATTTTCATCAAGGTCGCGCCGGACCTGGAGTTTGAGGCGGTGGACGACGTGATCGAAGTCGTGAACGCGCGGCAGTTGCAAGGGGTGATTGCCACAAATACGACCCTTGACCGAACTGGGCTAAAGAGCGATCCGAATCAGGCGGGTGGGCTTTCGGGAGCGCCGGTTCGGACGAAATCGAACCTGATCCTTCGGCATTTGCGCGAGAACTGCGATCCGACCACCGCGCTCATCGGGGTTGGGGGGATATTCACTGCAGCCGATGCGATTGAGAAGTTTTGGCTCGGCGCGGACTTGGTGCAGCTTTATACTGGCTGGATTTATGGCGGGCCGGGTTTGATTCCGCAGATGCTGACGGACATTCTCGGTGAGATGGACCGCTTGGGACTCAAGTCAGTTCGTGACTTTCGGGCCGCATCGTGATCGGTCCACTTTTGGGCACGAGAAAGCCGAGTGAGTCCCACGGTAGGCCCACAACGACATCTGCCATCAGAGCGTATAACCAACAGTAGATGTCCCCGATCCAGTGGTTGAAAAAGCAGGATTCGCCCGTCGTTCTTTCGATCTGCGGATTGATCGTGGCGATGTCGGTTCTGTTCTTTTTCGTGGGGACGGGCGCGGCCCAGGTGTTGTCCTTTGGACCATCTTGGCTGAGCCAGCCGTGGAGCATCCTCACCTACCCGTTTGTTTACTTTTGGCTCAGCGGACCGCTCAGCATCCTGTTTCTAGTCTTCCTCATCGCTTGGCTGCTGTTTGTCGGCCGAAGTCTTGAGCAGGCGTACGGCAGTGCCAAATTGGCGATGATTTGGTTGGTGGCAACCGTGCTACCCGCCGCGTTGCTGTATGCCGGAATGCTCATCCTAAAGAAGGGTGACCTCGTTTACGGTCCGATGTTGCCGCTTGGAGCGCTGTCGGTGATGTGGGCGTGTCGCAATCGGGCGATGCGGGTGATGCTGTACGGACTGATCCCACTGAACGGGCGGATCTTGGGCTGGCTGACCGCGCTTTTTGTGTTGGTGAGTTACGGTTCGGCGAGTCCCGTGCTCGGTTTGCTCGCGATTCTGCACCTCGGACTGGCGAGTTTGGTGGCAGATGACAAGATTCCCGGCATCCGGCTGATCGCTCCGCTACACGTTCGAGAAGTTTCCAAGGCCGAAAAGATTCGGCAAGAAACGGTTCTGGCAGATGTCGCTCGGCGCGAGTTTGAGCGAAGCGAAAAAGATCGTTTGCGTGAATTGTTCGAACGAAGCGGCATCGAAGACAGGTAGCTTTCCTTTGTGACGGTAGAAGGCTTTTTGGTTCGCTTGCGCGCTTGCCCCCTTATTGCTTCGGTACAGGCGAGCGACGGATCCCCGCTGGATCACCCCGATACGTTGTTGCGGTCTGCCCGCGCAAGCGTGAAGCAGGGCGTGCGGGTGCTGCGCATCGAGGGCGTAAAGAACGTCCGCGTGATGCGGCCCGAACTCAAGGGCATCCTGATCGGTTTGCTGAAGCGCCGGTACCCGGGCAGCGACGTGTACATCACTCCAACCAACCAAGACGCGGACGCAATGATGGAACTCGGTTGCGAGATCATCGCGATCGACGGCACAGGCCGCGAGCGACCGAAGCGAGCGAACCTGGAGGCGATGATTGCCCACATCAAGAAGCGCCGAAAGCTGGTTCTGGCCGACATTGACACGGTCGAGACGGCCCTGGCTGCCGAGGCGGCGGGGGCTCACATGCTGAGCACGACGTTGGGAGGCTACACGCCGGACCGAATCGCCACGAACGGACCGGATCTGGAGTTGCTTCGAGCCGTGATTCAGGCAGTGAATATTCCGGTGATTGCAGAAGGGCGATTTACGGAACGCTGGCAGGTTGAAGCGGCGTTGCGAATTGGCGCGGTTGGCGTCGTTGTTGGCGGAGCGCTGAACGACCCGGTGAAGCAAACTCGCGCCTTGTTGCCGCGCACGATTGATGCGGAGGCGAAAGTTGGCGCGGTGGACATCGGCGGGACTTGGCTTCGATTCGCCCCGTTTTCCCAGGCGTGGGAGATTGGCGAGGTTGAGCAGATTGCTTATCCGAAAACTCGCGACGAGCGCTTGGATTGGATTCGAGAACGCGTCGAAGCGCACGGCATCACGCAACTTGGGATCGGCACCGGAGGCATCGTGGACCCTTCGACGGGCGAAGTTTGGACGGCGAAGGATTATCTGATGCCCGATCACGCGGGAATCGTTTTCAACGAAGAGTCGCTTGGCGTGAAGACGTTTGCGATTGGCGATGGCCACGCGACGGCTTGGGGACATGCTTGCCTTCCTCAGTTCGCTGGGCTCCGCGTTGCGACGCTCGCGATTGGCACCGGACTCGGCGCGGGGTTTGTGCAGCACGGCCGAATTTGGGCCGGGCGCAAGGGCGAGTATCCGCGGATCAACGACTTGCCGACACGGACCGGACAGACGTACGAGAAGCTACTTGGTGGCATCAATCTTGGCAAGGAACCAACTTTGGAGCAGCAGACGATGGCGGTTGAGGCGCTGGAGGATGCGATTTTGGCGGTACGGAATCTGTACTTCCCTGACGCGATTTTGATTGGAGGATCGGTTGGATTGAGCGATTGGATGGCGCCGCATTTGGAGCGCCTTGGGGTGTTTGCGAGCCCATTTGGAACCCAGGCCGGATTGTTCGGTGCGGCGGCGACGGCGCTCTTTCCACCCGAAACTGACCCGGTCCTCTTCTAAATATTAGTAGTTCGCGCTATCCTTTTTGGATGTCGAATGCCGCGCAATATCTGAGCGAGTTTGGTTTCACCGGGCTGGAAGCCGAGATTTATGCTTTCTTGCTGGTCGAGTGGCCGGCCAGCGGCTACCGGATTGCGCAGGCGATCAAGAAGCCGGCAGCGAACACATACAAAGCGATCGAAACCTTGGATCAGAAGGGCGCGATTCTGATTGAGGAAGGCGACAAACGGCTTTGCAAGCCAGTGCCACTTGATGAGTTGATTGAACGGTGGGGACGAGAGCGGGAAGCGCTGACGGCAAAGCTGAAAAGCGAGCTTGAAAGCACGGCGAGTACGGAGGTGGACGCTCGAATTTACACGTCGCGATCTCGGGCTTTCGCGATCGGACGCGCTCAGGCAATGCTGCAGGCGAGTAAGAAGTCCGCTCATTTTCTAGCCGACTCTGCAGCGCTTGATCAGTTAGCCGAAGATTCTCAGGCCGCGATTGAACGAGGGGTCGATTTGGTTTTTGCCGAGGTTCCGAACGGACTTCGCATCGTCGTAGACGCCCGCCTGAGTCTGCTCGGACGCGGGGATCTCTTCTACTTTGCGGAGAATCCCGGGTTTGCCGACGAGGTGGAGGCGGGTCTTCGGGCGGAGCTAGCCATTGACCGCATTCGCAAAATGCTCGCCGAAGGTGCCGGCGGAAAGCGGATTACGAAGTACCTCTCTAGCTTCGAGTTGAACCTAAATAGCGAGGAATAGGGGTGAACTCAGGTACCTTGAAGAGTCCAGATGGTCGCCAAGCTCCCCTTAGTTGTTATTGTTGGCCGACCAAACGTCGGCAAAAGCACCGTTTTTAATCGTATTGTCGGCAAACGAATCGCGGTGGTTGAGGACTCTCCCGGCATCACCCGAGACCGACTTTATAGCGAAGCGACGTGGAACGGCCGGACCTTCCAGATCGTGGACACCGGCGGAATTGTCTTTCAGGAAGAAGACCCGCTGGTTGAACAGATTCGGGTTCAGGCAAACATCGCGCTTTCCGAAGCTGACGTGGTTTTGTTCATGGCCGATGGCACGGCCGGAATTACTGGCGACGACTGGGACCTTGCAAACCAGCTTCGCGGCATCAAGAAGCCGCTGTTGGTGATCGTTAACAAGGCGGATAACCCGAACCGCGACGATTACGCCAACGAGTTTTATGCCCTTGGGCTTGGGGACGTCTATCCGGTTTCGGGCTTGCACGGTCGCGGCGTTGCCGATGCGCTCGACGAGATCGTTAAGCTGTTGCCGCCCGCCGATGCCGACCTTGGGCTAGTCAAAGAAGAGATCAAGGTGGCGATCGTTGGCCGACCGAACGTCGGTAAGTCGAGCATGATCAACGCCTTCACCGGCGAACAGCGGATGATCGTTTCCAGCATTGCGGGCACGACTCGAGACGCTATTGATACGGTTCTGGATTACAAGGAAGACACCTTCCGGCTGATCGACACGGCGGGAATTCGCCGAAGCGGAAAGATTCAGGGAACGGTTGAGTACTACATGGTCAACCGAGCTCAGCGCGCACTGGAGCGAGCCGATTGCGCGATGGTCGTGGTAGACGGAAACGAAGGTTTGACCGACGGCGATAAGCGAATCATGAAGCTGGCCCACGATGCGGGCAAAGCATGCGTTTTCGCGATCAACAAATGGGACCTGAAGGAACCGCCAGACGGTTTGCCGAAGCGTAGCTCGTTGATAAAGAAGGACTTCTTGAAGATTCTTCGAGACCAGATTCCGGAGCTTGCTTATGCAAACGCGGCGTTTACGTCTGCGGCCGAGAGCGCGGGTCTGGAACCGGTACTGGACGAGATTCTGGCCGCAGTTGAGAACTACTCGTTCCGAATCTCCACGGGTCAGCTGAACAAGATCATCGGCGAAGCGATGTTCGAACGCCCGTACACGTCGAAGGGTAAGCGACTGAAGATTTATTACGCGACTCAGGTGAGCACTCGCCCGCCGACGTTTGCGCTGTTCATGAACGATCCCGAGCTGTTCCACTTTAGCTACGAGCGGTATCTGCTAAACAAGATTCGCGCGGTGTTCCCGTTGGGCGGTACGCCGATTCGGATTCTTGCCCGTGAGAGCCACAAGCGCGACGATAGGTAGGCATGAGGTTCGGCGAAGCTCCGAAGCGGTTTAGAATTGACCGCATTTCGCGCGCTGGCAATGACGTTCGAATCGCCGCGCGATTAGAGGGGCTTTGGTTCAGTGCGGCGGTCTCGATACTTGCGAGTTCTGATGAGCTGAAGGCCGCTGCGATGGCGCTAGCCGACCTTGAAAGCTCCGGAGCAGGCCACTACCACTGGCAACTTACCGAAGGCAGCCTCGACCTGATGTTTGCCATGGCGAAGAAAGGCGAGTTACACGTGACGGTGCGCATGCGCTCCGCGCCCGACTATCTCGACGAGGTGTCGGCACTGTTCGAGTTGGCGCAGGCTGACCTACCGCGCTTGGGGTCTGAAATCCTTGCCTTAGCGGAATAGGACCTGGGCCAGTAGGAAGTTGGCGACATAGATCAGGACCATGGAGATCACGACCGTGTTGGTCGTCGCTTTACCAACCCCGACGGCACCGTTGGTGGTTCTTAGACCTTGCTGACATGCCACGAGGGCCACGATGAGCCCGAAGCATGGCCCTTTTATCATTCCTTTCAAAACGTCCTCTGGCTTGAGGAATTGCTGGAGGGATTGGAGGAAGGTCGTGATGGGCACGCCTTCGCCGTAAGCGACCAGGAGGCCACCGAGTACGCCAGACCACATGCAAACCAGGGCGAGCATCGGCAGCATCAGGATTCCCGCCAAAACACGAGGCACCACCAAGTAGTTACTCGGGTTGACGCTCAGCATTTTCAGGGCGTCGATCTGCTCGGTGACTTTCATGGTGCCGAGCTGGGCGGCCATGGCACTTCCGCAGCGGGCGGCAACCATGATGCCAGCAAGAACGGGTCCGACTTCGCGGGTGACGGTTAGCCCGACGGTTCCGCCGATAAACGGCGTTGCTCCGTATTGCATCAAGAACTTGCTCAGATAGAGTGAAAGTACGGCTCCGGAGAAGAATCCCGTCATCGATACGATCGGAACGCTGGACAACCCGACAAACGACATTTGGTCGAGGGTTTCCTTGGCTTCAAACGGACGGCGGAAAAATCCACGAACCGCATCGCCAAGAATCAGCGTGGTTTCGCCTACGAATTCTAGGAAAGACTGCGCCGCGGGCCAAACCAAGAAACCACGGCGATCCACAAATTGATCTTAGCAGGTTCAGATATTTTCACTCAATTCCGGTACTTCTGCCCTAGGTACCCTCGGCTTATGCTACGGACAGGTGGTGGTGCGAGTAGAAGAGGGCCGGTGATTCAGGTCCTGTTACTCCTGCTACTGCTTGGAACTGTTGTTTTGTTTTGGATTTGGCCGACCCAGCGACCGGCTCAACCTGTGGAGATTACAAGTTTTACGCAAACGTTGAGAGACGGGTCGTAGTCTAGGCTACACTGCCTCTTTTAGGGAATTTTTCGCAGATTTACGAAAAAATAACGAACAAATCCCGATCACTTAGATACCAAAGGACTAATCTTGAGCTACGCTTGGAGCAATTACGCGGTACTTCCCATCCTCAGCGGCGTCATTCTGCTGATCGTTGGGATCGCTGCAGCAAGCTATCGTAGCCAGCGCACGTCGGGTCCCGTCTTCTTCCTCGCCAGCTCGGCGATGGTCTGGTGTTTCGGCTACGCGCTGGAACTCTGCTCGGCAAACAGCACGACGGCCAAGTTCTGGGCCAACTTCCAGTACCTCGGGCTCGTTTTTCTGGGGCCAGCAATTCTGCTCCTCGGCATTTACTACCGGAATGCCTTCGAGACTCCCCCGAAATGGCTGAAATACGTTCCGTACATTCAAGCCGTCATCTCGCTCCCGATCATTTTCGCGGACACGCGTAATCAGTGGTTCCGCCGCAACCTGAGCTTCAACAGCCTGGGTGGCTTCGGCAACTTGGAGTACGACAAGGGGCCTTGGTACCTCATCAACCTTGGTCTCACGTACATTCAGATCATCGTTGGCGTGCTGCTGATTGCTCAGCTCGCGCTCAGCAAGAACAACCTCTATCGCAAGCAGACGCGCATCATGCTCTTTGGCGTCCTGGCGCCGGTTTTGGGAAGCGCCGCGTACGTTTGCGGATTGTCTCCCATTGAGGGATACGATCCAACTCCCGCGCTGATGGGAATTGCCGGAGTCGCGCTTGCCGGTAGCGTCTTCCGCTGGTCACTTTTTGACCTGGCTCCGATTGCCCGCGACCTGGTGGTTGAGCAGTTGCCAATGCCCGTTTTGGTCACGGCCGAGAACGACCGGATCATTGATGTGAACGAAGCGGCGCGCCGCATGTTTGGCCTCAAGAGTCCGCGAATGCTTGGCCAAACTGCCCTCACCACGATTAACCGGTGCGGCAAGTGGCAGGATCCGTGGTTCCTTACGGATGACCGGACCTACCAACTTTTGCGGTACCCGGTGACCGACGCGATGGGCGATAACGTTGGCGCGGTTTACCAATTCAACGACATGACGGAAGTACTGGCCTACGAGCGAGAACTATCTTCGGCAAAGGAATACGCCGAAAACGCAAGCGCCGCGAAGTCCCGCTTCATTGCAAACGTCAGCCACGAAATTCGAACTCCGCTGAACGGCGTCATCGGTATTGCCGAGCTCATGCAGGCGACGGAGATGAGCCGAGAACAGCGCGGCTACGTGCAAGCCATTCAAGGCTGTAGCCGCACCTTGCTGCACGTTGTAAACGATATTCTCGACCTCAGCAAGCTGGAGGCCGGAAAGTTTGAGTTGGAACGGAAGGATACGGACCTTCGGCAGCTCGTTAAAGATGTTGTCAAAGGGCATGAAGCCACCGCCACAAGCCGCGGCATCAACTTTGTTTACGAAATGTCAGCCGATGTGCCGCACTTCGTGAGCACCGACCCAAGCAAGCTGCGCCAAACGCTCAACAACTTGGTGAGCAATGCGGTCAAGTTCACCGAAGCTGGCCGGATCGCGGTGATCGTTCGAAAGGTCGGATCCCGGGTTGAGTTCCGCGTCGAAGATACCGGCATCGGAATCCCCGTCGACAAACAAAGCCGTGTCTTCGATCCGTTCCAACAGGCGGACGCCAGCGACTCGCGCGTTTACGGCGGTACGGGTCTTGGCCTCGCGATCGTGAAGCAAACGGTCGAGCTCTTTAACGGCACCCTCGCTCTCGAGAGCGAGCCAGGCGTAGGTACGAAGATTACGATTCTCTTGCCGCTCGATGAAATCGAAGGCAAAGTGGAGCAAACGCCCGAAACGCCGGACATTCACGATACTCGCGTCCTGTTGGTGGAAGACAACAACATCAACGCGCTCGTCGTGCAGCGGCTTCTGGAACGCACGGGCTGCGTTGTCGTACACGCCGAGGACGGCTTCCGAGCGCTGGACTTGTTGCAGGAGCACGAAGGCGAATTCGACATCGTGCTCCTCGACTTGCAGATGCCGGGACTGGATGGCTACGAGACCTATCGCCGAATCGCGCAAAAGTGGAAGATTCCGGTGGTCGCACTCACCGCGAACGCCAACCAGGACGACCGACTCCGCTGCATTCGCCTTGGTATGGTGGAATTCCTTACGAAGCCCGTTGCGGCGCACGATCTGTACAAGATCATCAAGCAGTTCCGAGCGCCCGCAAAGACTCGCACCTCGGTCTAGTTTCTAAGTCCTACGAGGGGAACCTGGACCCCTTGGTAAATGTCATACTGAACTGTAATTGGGGGCGAACGGCTTCGACAGGGCCGGTTTGACTTTCTGTTGCGAGCCGTGGATTCTCGTGGGCCACGTAAAAAACGAGAAAAAAAGTAGCTGCGAACAACAACTACGCATTCGCG